>OGPG01002032.1_pt1 | contig 12344 bp, 7 predicted proteins | sample 1552851 | NCBI WGS metagenome assembly OGPG01 (sample SAMEA2579909, study PRJEB22360) | human gut metagenome | biome: human gut; feature: human-associated habitat; material: faeces | place: Denmark | collected 2008/2010 | reverse complement strand
TCAGCATGCAGAGTAAAATGCTGGCAGAGCCGAACTCCGGAGCAACCATTACAATACTCAAACAATGGGCTGCCCAATTTCAGCTAGCCATTTGTGGAAGTTATATAGCAACTGAAAACGACCAGTTCTATAATCGGGCCTTCTTCCTGACACCGGAAGGAGAAGAATTCTATTATGATAAACGCCATCTGTTCGCACCCGGCGGCGAAGCGCGCCAGTACACGCCCGGCGACAGCCGTGCGGTGGTCGAATACGGAGGCGTGCGGTTCCTGCTGCTCGTTTGTTACGATTTGCGTTTTCCGGTCTGGAGCCGTTGCCGGGGCGATTACGACGCCATTCTGTGCTGCGCCTCGTGGCCTGCGCCGCGGCGCGAAGTGTGGCGGACGCTGCTGCGCGCCCGGGCCATCGAAAACCAGTGCTATGCGGCCGGGGCGAATCGGGTGGGGGATGACCCTGCGGCCCGTTACGCCGGGGATTCGGCGTTGGTCGACTTCAAGGGCCGCACGATGGCCGAAGCCGGCGGCGGGGAACGAATTCTGACGGGCGTGTTCGACACGGAGGCGCTGGCGGCGTTCCGCGAAAAATTCCCCGCGTGGCGGGATGCCGACGAATTCGTTTTAAAATAGACGTGTCATGCGCGTGGGGGACGCCAATGCCTGTTATTTTTCCCTTCAGGCGATTATTTCCGCTGATTTATTTTGAATTCAGCGGAATTTGACTACCTTTGTTTTCAGCTATGAAACGATCTGACAGCGATAGAACGGGTTTTCGTTCGGGAAATGAAACGGGAGGTAAATTTCTTCCCCATTGGCTCTCGGCTGTCGATCGACTTACCCCCCCCCTCGCGCTGTTCCGGTTGAATTTCTGAATCCGGCTTTCCGCGATTATATAATGACTCTGACAAGGGGTTGTTGTGTTTTGTCGTGTCGTATCTCGAAATCACTCTCATCCAATAAAAAAATGCGTATGAAATCCAAAATCTTTACATCGTTCCTGTTGGCGGCAGTGCTGCTGTCGGGATGCAAGAAGGACGATCCGGCTCCGGATAAGGCGACTTTGTCGGTCAGTCCCCAAACTGCGATTGCCTTTACGGCCGCGGCGACGGAGACCTTTACCGTAAAGGTCGTCACCAATCAACCGGCGTGGAAAGCCGAGTCTTCGCAAAGCTGGTGCAAGGTCGCTGCGGGGGAGGGTCAGTTTACGGTTTCCGCCGATCCCAATACGTCGGAAACAGCTCCGACGCCGGCGGTGATTACGGTGACGGCCGGGAGTGAAAAGGCGACGATTGATGTCACGCAGTCCGCCGCCGGGAAGGAGCAATATCCCGATACCGAGGCCAAACTGAAGCAGGCTATCGCCAAAGTGTGGACTTTTGCGGAGAGTTCGAACTATGTTTCGCTCGAGTTCACGACCGACGGCCTTTATACGTTTTTATCCAAAACGCCCTTTACCCGGGCTGCGGAGAATAATATCTACCTGCTGTCGGGCGCCTATTCCGTTGCTGCCGATCTGCACGAACTCACGTTGAGCGATTTCGGCAAAATCACCATCAGCGACGTGGGGAACGGCAAAGCCTCCATGACGATCGCCCCGACCGGCGGAACTCCCTCCGCGGCGGAACTCGACGAGCAGCGTTTCGTAACTCCCCCGGCGTCGGCGGATAAGAAGATCAAACGGGTCGAGTCGAAAGAACCTACGGAGGGAAACGGCGCTATCGAATACAGTTACGATGCGAATCGGCGGATGTCGAAGATTAAGGTAACACAGGGCGGCCTGACGCTGGAAATTCCGATCAATTACGAGGATGGCAAAGTCTGGTATCAGTTCGAAGGCGGCGAGGTCCTCGGAGAGCCGGGCGTGTTTAAGGTTACCTATACGCTCAATGCGGCGGGGCTGGCCCGCTCTTCGGTTATTCAGCACAAAGGCGTCGTGCTCTATAAGATATACTATACTTATAACAACCAGAGGCAGCTGGTCTCCTATCGGATGACGGACAATGCCGGGAAACTCGACGGGTTTTGCAATGCCACGTGGGTGAACGGGAATGTGGTGAGCACTTATTCCGAGAGCGTGCACACCTGTGACGGCAGTTATGATGAGTATGACGGGCATAAATATTACCATCACGACCATAACGGCGACGGCATTTTCAACCAGGAAGATATTATCACCCGCGAGACGGACCATAGCACGTACAGCTATTCGGCCCGGGAGAACAAGGGCGGCTACATGTATCCGATCGTTACGCCCGATATATTCGGCTCTTCCGATGTTTTCGATCAGTTGGGCCAGTGGATCGGCGTGCTCGGCGTCTCCTGCAAGCACCTGATGTCGGAACATGCGGATGCCGACGGTGCGTTGACCTACCAATTCGACGCCGAAGGGTATCCTACGCGCATCGACGTGTCGTTCCCGGAGAATCCTTCCGATAACTGGTACATCCTCCAGACCTACGAGTAGGGCCGTTAATACCGGTGATTCGTGTAAAGTCCGTCCGAAATGCCGCAAGGCATTCGGGCGGACTTCGTTTTTTCAGCGTCGGAACCCTGACCGCGACAACTGCGGAGAAGACAATGTATTGAAAAAAAACGTATCTTTGCACGTTGCTGATTTGCGATCCAATAAACCGGACGTTCCGCACGTTTACATACCTGAAATGGAAGATACGATCAAAATACTGGGCGCCCGGGTTCACAACCTCAAGAACGTGGACCTCGAAATTCCGCGCCGCAAACTGGTAGTCGTCACCGGCCTCTCGGGGTCGGGCAAATCGTCGCTGGCCTTCGACACGATCTACGCCGAGGGGCAGCGGCGCTACATGGAGACGCTGTCGACCTACGCGCGGCAGTTCGTGGGGACGATGGAGCGTCCCGACGTGGACAAGATCACGGGGTTAAGCCCCGTGGTGGCCATCGAACAGAAGACGACCAACAAGAATCCCCGCTCGACGGTGGGCACCGTGACCGAGATCAACGACTTCCTGCGCCTGCTTTACGCGCGGGCGTCGCGGGCCTATTCGCCCGTGACGGGCGAGGAGATGGTCCACTATACCGACGACCAGATCGCCGAGCTGATTCTCACGGGCTTCGCCGGGCGTAAGATCGCCCTGATGGCCCCCATCGTCAAGGGCCGCAAGGGCCACTACCGCGAACTGTTCGAGTCGCTGGCCAAGAAGGGGTACATCTATGCGCGCATCGACGGCGAGATCCGCGAAATATCGTCGGGCATGCGCCTCGACCGCTACAAGATACACACCATCGACCTGGTGGTCGACCGCCTCGTGGTCAGCGAGGAGTCCCGCGAAAGGCTGATGACCTCGCTGAAGGAGTCGATGCGCCAGGGCAAGGGCACGATGGCCGTCCACGACTACGGGACCGGGCAGCAGCGTTTCTACTCGCGCCACCTGATGTGCCCCTCGACGGGCGTGGCCTTCGAGGACCCCGCGCCGCACACCTTTTCGTTCAACTCGCCCAAGGGCGCCTGCCCCCATTGCAACGGACTGGGCGAGGAGGCGGTTTTCGACGTGGGGAAGATCATTCCCGATGCCCGCCTCTCGCTGCGCGAAGGGGCCGTCGGACCGCTGGGCAAGTACCGCAACAACATGCTTTTCGCCATTCTGGAGATGCTGGGCCGCCGTTACGATTTCACGCTCGACGATCCTGTCGAAAGTTTCTCCGAGGAGGCGCTGAACGCCGTGCTCTACGGCGATTCCGAGCCGCTGACGGTCGACCTGCAGGAGTTCTCGTCTTCGGGCGGACGCCAGTTCCTCTCGTGGGAGGGCGTGGCCGAGTACATCGGCCGCACCGAGGACGACGATTCGAAGCACGGCCAGAAGTGGCGCGACCAGTTCCTCGTCTACCGCAAATGTTCGGTCTGCGGCGGTTCGCGCCTGCGGAAGGAGTCGTTGCAGTTCCGCGTCGCCGGGAAGAACATCGCCGAGGTGTCGGCCATGTCGATTTCCGAGTTCTCGGAGTGGGTTCCCACCATCGAAAAACAGCTCTCGGAGAAGGAGTGGAAGATTGCCCAGGAGATCGTCAAGGAGATCCGCGAACGCCTGCGGTTCCTGATGGACGTGGGGCTGGGCTACCTCTCGCTGGCGCGTTCGTCGCGTTCGCTGTCGGGCGGCGAGAGCCAGCGCATCCGCCTCGCCACGCAGATCGGCTCGAAACTCGTCAACGTGCTCTATATCCTCGACGAACCGTCGATCGGCCTGCACCAGCGCGATAACCAGCGGCTGATCCGCAGCCTCGAAGAGCTGCGCGACGCGGGCAACTCGGTGATCGTCGTCGAGCACGACGAGGACATGATGCGCGCCGCCGACTTCATCGTCGACGTGGGACCCCGCGCCGGGCGCAAGGGCGGCAACATCGTGGCCGCCGGGACGTTCGACGACATCCTCCGGTCCGACACCATCACCGCCGATTACCTGACGGGACGCCGGCGGATCGAAATTCCCGAAACGTTGCGCAAGGGAACGGGCGGGCGCATCGTGATCCGCGGCGCGCGGGGCAACAACCTCAAGAACGTCACGGCGGAATTTCCGCTGGGCAAGTTCATCTGCGTGACGGGCGTCAGCGGCTCGGGCAAGTCGACGCTCGTCAACGAGACCCTGCGGCCGATTCTCGCCAGAGAGCTTTACCGCTCCTTCGACCAGCCGCTGGAGTACGACGGGGCGGAGGGCCTCGAACATATCGACAAACTGGTCGTCGTCGACCAGTCGCCCATCGGGCGCACTCCGCGGTCGAATCCCGCGACCTATTCGAACGTCTTTTCCGACATCCGCAAGCTGTTCGAGATGACGCCCGACGCCCAGATCCGCGGCTTCAAGGCCGGGCGTTTCTCGTTCAACGTCAAGGGCGGCCGCTGCGAGGAGTGCCGCGGGGCGGGCGTGCAGACCATCGAGATGAACTTCCTGCCCGACGTTTACGTGCGCTGCAAGACGTGCGGCGGACACCGTTACAACCGCGAGACGCTCGAAGTCAAATACAAGGGCAAGAATATCGACGACGTGCTGAACATGACGGTCAACATGGCCGTGGAGTTTTTCGAGAACATCCCCAATATCTACCAGAAGCTCCGGGCCATTCAGGAGGTGGGCCTCGGCTACCTGACGCTCGGCCAGCCCTGCACGACGCTGTCGGGCGGCGAGAGCCAGCGCATCAAGCTCTCGTCCGAGCTTTCGAAGCGCGACACGGGCCGCACGCTCTATATCCTGGACGAGCCTACGACGGGGCTTCATTTCGAGGACATCCGTCTGCTGCTGGAGGTGCTGAACAAGCTCGTCGACCGCGGCAATACGGTCATCGTCATCGAACACAACCTCGATGTCATCAAGGTCGCCGACCATATTATAGATATAGGTCCCGAGGGCGGGGCGGCCGGCGGGGAGATCATCGTCGCGGGCACGCCGCACGAGGTGGCGCAGTGCGAGGGCAGCTACACGGGTCAGTTCCTCAAAAAGCTGGGGTTGTAGCGTCTCCGTCTGTCCGGCGGGGCGCTCTGCCGTGAGGCTCTGAAACTCGTCCCGAGGGAGGGCGGCGTATGCAAACGCCGACGCCCGAGACGGCAACGGTGTCCGGAAGCGGAAAGTGGCCCATGATCCCGCTTCCGGCACAAAATTTGCTTTCATAGCCGTAACAAACCTTATGTGCTATGAAAAAAACAGTCATTATCGTTGTGGGCCTGCTGCTCTGTGCGGCGGCCGTTACCGTGATCGGACAGAAAAAAGTGCTGTCGCCCAAGGAAGAACGCCGCGAGGTGCGCGAGAAACGCCGTGCGGAACGTATCGCCAACTACGAGAAGTTCATGGACTCGCTCGTGCTGTCGCGCAACTTCCAGTTCAACCCGACGACCTTCCAGCGTCAGCCCGCAGGTCCGATGCGCCAGATTATGAACCCCGCGTTCAACGTCGGCATGTGGGACGGAACGGCGGACATCACGCTTCCCTACATCAAGGGTTACGTGCCGCCTTACTATGTGACGATCATCAATTACACCGTTTCCGATTTGCAGGGCTATATCACCGAGCAGACGCACGAAGGCTGGATGGTGACCTTCTCGACCTCGCTGTTCTCGGCGTCGACCTACACGTTCACCTTCGAAATCTTCTCCCGCACGGGCGGTGCTACGCTGACGATCACCAATCCGTGGTATAACCCCGTGCAGTATACGGGTTCGATTTCGCAGCTCTATTGACGTAAATCCATTTTGCCGGACCCATCCCGGGCAGCCGTATCCGCTGCGCTGTCCGTTTGCCGCTCCGGCGATCCCCGAACCCCCGCCTCAGGCGGGGGCTTTTTTCCCGTTCAATCCGATGTCCGACTTATGAAACACTCCGTTTTTTCCACCTGCGGCGCACTCTCTTTCATTGCCTGCGCCGCCGTCGCGCAGACCCCGCAGTATACGCTCGAAACTTCCGCCGCGGACAGCGTGCCGCAGACGACGATCGTTCCCGTGCAGCAGGCCCCGGTGCAGGTCGTGGAGCATACGACCGTCTACGAGGAGCCTGCGGCGGGGATGGACCGCGCCCAGCGCAGGGCTTATAAGGCCCGGGTCTACGCCGCGAAGATCGACTCGCTGGTGCAGTCGCGCGACTATATGTTCTTCCCCAACTCGATGCAGCAGCTGCCCGGCGGAATGATCCGTTCGATCTATGCCGACTACTTCTTTTTCGGGGTGTTCGTCGACCATGTCGAGGTGCACCTGCCTACCGAACGGGGCATCACCCAGTATGTCGAGATGCTGAATTTCGATTCGATGTCGGTCCGCGACTACCGGGCGGCCCGCGTGCAGTGGGGCTGGTCGGTCTCCTTCAATATTTCGGACGGCAACACGCTCTACCACGCCGATTTCGCCGTCTCGACCGCCACGGGCGAAACGGTGCTGACGCTCCTGACGCCCGACGTCACGATGCGCTACGTCGGCTGGCTGTGGAACAAGCGGGTGAACGACCCGCGGTATCGCAGGATGGATTAGAAAATGAAGGATAAAACGGCGCCGAATCAATTATAGGCACCGTTTTATCTGAAATTACTCGGTACTCATGGCCAGCCTCAAACCTACATAATCCGAATTGTAAGATTGTGCAGGCCTGTGTGATACGCGTGCGGAATTGGACCAAATAGCCCAACATCCGCCCCGTATAACGCGCATAGACCCGCTTTGCGGACCTTGTGGATTTGTTTGAGGTTCCTCGGGATAATCGCCCAGCCAGTCACTGCAATATTCGTAAAGATTACCGCCCATGTCATACAATCCCAGTTCATTGGGTAATAACTGTTTTACATAATGCGGGCTGTTTCCATTGTTACGTAACTCCCAATAATCCCACTTGTTTTCATTGAGTATATAGGTTCCGGCATTGTTGTAACACCAGGCCGCCAGGATCGAAATGTCGGAGCCCGGATAAATGTGTCCCTGGGATCGGTTGCCTCCCCGTGCTGCATATTCCCATTCGGCATCGGTCGGTAACCGGAATTTTAATCCCGTTGCTTGGTTGAGACGTTCGATAAAAGGTTGAATGTCGTTCCACTCCACGCCTTGAGGCTTATGGTATTCAGAATAGTCGCACTCTGTTTCCATAACTGCGCTCCAAAGTTCCTTTGTGACCTCTGTTTCTCCGATATAAAAGGTATTGAGCGTCACTTTATGTACAGGATATTCGGTGCGATCCGGTTTCCAGCCGCTCGCCTCCTGTTCACGGGTTGCTCCCATCTGGAATGTTCCTCCATCTACTTTTACCATGGTAAAAGAACAGTTCTTAAATGTAATTTCTTTTACCGGAACATTCTGTTCGTTTTTCGAATGTCCTTCGTCATCATCTTTGCTGCATGAGACCAGACAGATCGCCAAGAACGGCAGCAGAATACGGTTTTGTTTCATTTTGATAGATTGGTTAAGGGTTAAGAGTCAATAAAAAACGCGGACAAATTCCTTTATCCACGTCGGAGGTATTGGACGACCTACAAGTAAGATGAAAGAAATGCCCGCGCCGTAAAACAGCACGAGCATCGCCTTTAGTCCCTTACTTGTTAGAAAGTGTCCAATTTTCCGACGTAAGAAGAAAAGCCGATGCGCTTTTTATATGTCGTGTGCCCGCAGGCACGGAGTTGAAAGGTTGTTTTCTACTGCTTCATAGGCGTCGCGGTTTGGTGTTTGATCGTACAAATATAAGCAATTCTGAATTCTGAATTGTAAATTCTGAATTATTTCCTGTCCGCAGGACGGTAAATAAGCGCCACGGCGGAGACGGAGATGCCTTCCTCGCGCCCCTCGAAGCCCAGATGCTCCGTGGTCGTGGCCTTGACCGACACCCGGTCGTCGTCTACGCCCATTGCGCCGGCCATCGCACGGCGCATGGCGTCGATGTGCGGCCGCAACCTGGGCTGCTGGGCGCGGATCGTGCAGTCCACGTTCCCGATCTCGTAGCCCTTTTCGCGCAGCAGTTCCGCCACGCGGCGCAGCAGGATCTTCGAGTCGATGCCCGCAAAATCGGCCGACGTGTCGGGAAAGTGCAGCCCGATGTCGCCCAGCGCCGCGGCGCCCAGCAGGGCGTCGCACAGGGCGTGGATCGCCACGTCTCCGTCCGAGTGGGCGACGCACCCTTTCGTGTGGGCGATCTCCACGCCTCCCAAAACCAGCGGCAGGCCGTCGGCCAAAGCGTGTACGTCGTATCCGTGTCCTATTCTGAAATCCATTCGTTCCCGTATTTTATATTGTCAAAGTTACGGATTTTTTCCTAACTTTGCAAAAATGCAAAAATCTATGTCGGAAATAACCTCTTTGGAACCGCGTCTTGTCTGGGAACAGTTCGACGCCATCACGCGTGTGCCGCGTCCTTCGAAGAAGGAGGGCAAAATCATTGATTTTCTGGTCGATTTCGCCAAAAAGCACCATATCGAATATAAAAAGGACGCCATCGGCAACGTCGTGATGCGCAAGCCCGCCACGCCGGGCATGGAGGAGCGCGCAGCCGTGATCCTCCAGTCGCACATGGACATGGTCTGCGAAAAGAACTCCGATGTGGAGTTCGACTTCGACAACGATCCCATCCGCACGCGTATCGACGGCGAGTGGGTCCGGGCCGAAGGTACGACGCTGGGCGCCGACTGCGGTATCGGCATGGCCGCCGCGCTGGCCGTGATGCTCGACGAGACGGTGGAGCACGGTCCCGTCGAGGCGCTGTTCACCGTCGACGAGGAGACGGGCCTCACGGGTGCGTTCGAGTTGGGCGAGGGGATGCTCACGGGCAAATACCTCGTCAACCTCGATTCGGAGGACGAGGGCGAAATCTTCATCGGCTGTGCGGGCGGCATCGACACCATCGCCACGTTCCACTACACGATGGAGCCGTCGCCGAAGAACTACACGTTCTTCCGTGTCGACGTGTCGGACCTTCAGGGCGGACACTCGGGCGACGACATCGACAAGGGCCGCGTCAACTCGAACAAGACCGTGGCGCGCCTGCTGTGGGACGGCATGCAGTCGTTCGAACTCAAACTGTGCTATTTCAACGGCGGCAACCTCCGCAATGCCATTCCCCGCGAGGCTTACGCCATCTTCGGCGTTCCGGCCCGCTTCAAGGAGGAGTTCGTCAAGCGTTACAACCTTTTCGCCGCGGACCTCGAAGCCGAATTCCGCTTCCGCGAACCCAATTTCAAAATCACGCTCAACGAGATGCCCCACGTCGACGAGGTGCTCGACAGCAGGACGCAGTCGGCGTTGGTCTACTCGTTGGTGGGCGTTCCCAACGGGGTCGTGGCCATGTCGTTCGCCGTTCCGGGGCTGGTCGAGACCTCGACGAACCTCGCTTCGGTGAAGTTCGCGGAGGGCAACCGCATCGTCGTCACCTCGTCGCAGCGGTCGTCGGTCGAGAGCGCCAAGACCTACGTGATGCAGATGGTCGAGTCGGTCTTCGCGCTGGCGGGCGCCGATGTGGCCCATTCCGACGGCTATCCGGGCTGGATGCCCGACCCGCAGTCGAAGCTGCTGGAGGTCACCGTCGATGCCTACAAACGGCTGTTCGGCTCCGAACCCAAGGTCCGCGCCATCCATGCCGGGCTGGAGTGCGGTCTGTTCCTCGAAAAGTATCCCGATCTGGAGATGGTCTCCTTCGGTCCGACGCTCCGCGGCGTGCATTCGCCCGACGAACGGCTCGAAATCGCCACGGTTCCCAAGTTCTGGAAACTGCTGACCGAAGTCCTGAAAACAATCTGATTCCGATTCCGGCGTCCCCGCTGCGGGGACGCCGGAATTTGTCATGCCCCATCCCCGTCTGACGCTGCTTCTGCCGTGTCGCGACGGCTTTTCTGTTTGCCGGACCGTTTTGCCGCGCTGCATGCGATCCGGTTTTGAATCGTCGGACTTTTTGCTATCTTTGTGTTCTGTAAAGTCGCAAAGATATGCTGAAAAGCTGTTGTGCCCTGTTGTTTCTCCTGTTTCCGTGTGCGGCGGCGGCCCAGTACCCCGGCGACGAATACTATCCCTATGCCGAACGCGAGGAGCGGCGCGAACTGCTCACGACCGATTCGACGCTCTTCTACCGCGCCGTGCAGTCCCCTTCGGACCTCTACGGCCTTCGCACCGGTTTCAACCTGCCGCAGGTCGCGCTCCGGCGTCGCGGACTGGATTACACCCTGGAACGCACGTCGCTCATGGGCGTTGCGGTTTCCTACCGTTATCTCGCGGCGCTGCGCCTGCTCGGGGCCGAAGAACAGCGCTATGCGGGGCTTGCCGCCGCGCCCGGGGAGCCGGCTGCGGCGGGCGGCATGCGGACGTTCCGGTTTTCGGACGGGGAGCCGTTGCAGCCCTTTCTGGCTTCGGTCCGCTTCACCGACCGCAATTACCTCGTGGGAGCGAAAGCCGCCGTCTCGGCGTCGCCGGGCGACGGCTGGCGCATTTCGGCGGCTCTCGACGCCCGCTCCGGCCGCGACATGCACGTCGAAGGGGTCTTCACCAATGCCGTGACCGCCGGACTGCGCCTTGCCCGGCGTTTCGGCGAAGGGCACGAACTCTCCGTGCTGTGTATCGTGCCGCCCTCGGTGCGGGGCACGCGCCTCTCCTCTTCGGAGGAGGCTTTCACGCTCACGGGCGACCGTCTCTACAACCCGGCGTGGGGCTGGCAGGACGGCAGGGTGCGCAACTCCCGCGTGCGGCGCGAGACGGTTCCGCTGGCCCTGGCCGCCTATGCCGTGCCGCTGTCGGCTTCGACCTCGTTCGCCGCCACGCTTGCCGCCGAGGCGGGCGGCGCGGAGTACAGCATGCTCGCGGCTTCGGTGCCGAGGCGGGCATTTCGAAATACAGCGTGCTCGACTGGTACGACGCCCGCACGCCGATGCCCGACAATTACCGGTATCTGCCCAGCTATACGGGCGACCGGGAGACCGAGCAGGCGTGGCTCGCCCGCGATCCGCGCTACACGCAGATCGACTGGGACGAGCTGATCCGCCAGAACCGCATGGCGGGCGGACATGCGGTCTATGCGTTGGAAGACCGTGTCGAACGGCTCTGCAACCTCGCTTTCGACGCGTCGTTCGCCACCGAAGCCGGCGCCCGGCTGACGCTCCGCTACGGAGTTTCGCTCCGCCGCGAAAACACCCGTTCCTACAAGCAGATGCGCGATCTGCTGGGCGCCGGGTACGTTACGGACATCGACCGCTTCCTGATCGACGACGATACGTACAGCAATCTGTTGCAGAACGACCTGCGGCATCCCGGACGGACGGTCCGCGAGGGCGACCGCTTCGGCTACGATTATGCGCTGACGCTGCGCGGGGCTGCGCTCCGCTTGCAGGCCGATTACCGCTCCGACCGTTTCCGGGCCGATCTTTCGGTCGTGCTGGGGAGCGATGCCGTCAGCCGCCGGGGCTATTACGAGAAGGAACTTTTTCCCGGCGGGCAGTCCTACGGCCCTTCGCGCGTCATGCGGTTCACGCCCTACACGCTCAAGGTCGCGGCGGGCTGGGCCTTCACCCCGCGCCGCTATATCGAAATCGCCGCCGCGGCCGCCGCCCGGACCCCTCGGGCCGGGGATCTTTTCTTTCAGCCGCTCTATAACAACCGTACGGTCGACAATCCCGTGCCCGAACGCATCTACGCCGCCGAACTCAACTGCCGCCTGACGGGACCCGTCGTCGATTTTCAGGCGGCGTTCTTCGCTGCCATGACGCTCGACGGCATCGAGACGCGGACGTATTACGACGACATGGCCTCGGTCTACTGCGACATGGCTGTGACGGGCGTCGGACGCATGTCCTGCGGCGCGGAGGCCGCGGCCGACATCCGGCTGTCCTACCGCTGGCTGCTGTCGCCGGCCGCTTCGGGCCGGCGCCACCAAGCGATGCGGT
>OGPG01002030.1_pt1 | contig 12346 bp, 9 predicted proteins | sample 1552851 | NCBI WGS metagenome assembly OGPG01 (sample SAMEA2579909, study PRJEB22360) | human gut metagenome | biome: human gut; feature: human-associated habitat; material: faeces | place: Denmark | collected 2008/2010 | reverse complement strand
AGGACTTATATCCCACGTCGAAGCGTGCCTGGACAGCCTCCACCACGATAATGGCGTCGTCGACGACCGTACCGATCGCAAGAACCAGCGCGAAGAGGGTCAGCAGGTTGATCGAGAATCCGGCGAATGCGAGGAAGCCGAAGGTTCCGATCAGCGCCACGAGAATCGACACCGTGGGGATGAGCGTCGAGCGGATGTCCTGCAGGAAGACGTACACGACCAGGATCACGAGGAGGATGGCCTCGAACAGGGTCTTGACCACCTCTTTCATCGAGGCGTAGAGGAAGTCGTTCACGCTCTGGAGGTGTGCGACGGCGATGCCTTTCGGCAGTTCGGCCTGCAATTCGTCGAGCAGGGCGTTGACGTCGTTCACGACCTGCGTGGCGTTCGAACCGGCCGTCTGGAAGATCATCGTGCTGACGCCCGGATGGCCGTTGGTGTAACCTTTGTAAGCGTAGGATTCGCTGCCCAGTTCGATGTCGGCGATGTCCTTCAGACGCAGGAGCGTGCCGTCGGGCTTCGAGAGCAGCACGATTTCACCGAACTCTTCGGGCGTCTGGTGGCGTCCGCGGTATTTCATCGTGTACTGGAATGTGTTCTGGGAGTTCTCGCCCAGCGTACCGGTCGCCGACTCGATGTTCTGTTCGGCCAGCGCCGCCGTCACGTCCGACGGGATGAGCTTGTACTGGGCCATTACGTCGGGTTTCAGCCAGACGCGCATCGAGTAGTCGGCGCCGAGGGTGAACACCTCGCCGACGCCGCGGATACGCTGGATACGCGGCTCGACGTTGATCTTCAGGTAGTTCGACAGGAAGGTCTCGTCGTAGGAGTCGTCGGGGCTGTAGAGCGAGAAGATCTTGACCATCGAGGTCTGGCGCTTCATGGTCGTCACACCGATCTGCGTGACCTCGGGAGGAAGCTGGCCGGTGGCGCGTGACACTTTGTTCTGCACGTTGACGGCCGCCATGTCGGCGTTGGTTCCCTGGCGGAAATAGATCGTCACGGAGGCGCTGCCGACGGCTGCGCTGGAGGTCATGTAGGTCATGTCCTCCACACCGTTGATGGCCTGTTCGAGCGGTACGATGACCGACTTCTGAATCGTTTCGGCGCTGGCTCCCGGATAGGAGGCGCGCACCATGACCGTCGGGGGCGCGATGTCGGGATACTGCTCGACGGGCAGTGTCGCCAGACCGATCAGACCGGCGATTACGATTACGATTGATATGACCGACGCCAATACGGGTCGTTCTATGAAATGCTTGAGTGTCATAGGTTATTCCTCCTTCTCGGTTTGGGTTTGAGCGGCGGACTCGTCGGTTGCGGGAGCTGCGGCAGCGGCTGCTGCGGCCTGGCCCTTCGGAACGATGGGCGTGCCTTCGCGCAGCAGACCCACGCCTTCGGCAACGATCACATCGCCCGGCACGAGTCCCGCGCGTGCTATATACTCGCGGCCGTTCGAGATCTTCTCGACGTCGATCATCGCCGAAGAGGCCTTGCCGTCCACCACTTTATATACATATACTTTGTTCTGGAGTTCGAACGTCGCGGCCTGCGGAACGGCGATGCAATCCTTGTAGATGCTCGGCAGGATGATGTTGCCCGCACCGCCGCTGTGCAGCAGTCCGTTCTGGTTGGGGAACGCCGCGCGCAGCGACACGCTGCCCGTCGAGGTGTCGATGACGCCGCTGATCGACTCCACGCGGCCCGTCTGGTCGTAGGTCGAACCGTCGCTGAGCTGCAACTGTACGCCCGGCATGCTCTTGAGCGTTTCGGCGATCGAGCCGTACTGGCGTGTCAGGGCCAGGAGCTGGTTTTCGGTCATCGAGAAGTAGACGTACATCTCCGAGTTGTCCGATACGGTGGTCAGCGGCTGCGGGATCGAAGCGCTCACCAGCGCGCCGACGCGGTACGGCAGCGTTCCCACCACGCCGTCGGTCGGAGCCTTCACGACCGTGTAGGAGAGGTTGTTGGCGGCGTTCACGCGCTGTGCCTCGGCCTGTGCGAGCTGGGCCTTGGCTGTCAGCAGGTTGTTGTTGGCCGTCGAGAGGTCGAACTGCGAAACGACGTTGCGGGCGAAAAGCTCCTTCTTGCTGTCGTAGGTGAGCTGTGCGGTGGCCACGCCGGCTTTGGCGGCCTCGACGTTGGCTTCGGCGGTCTGCAAGGCGGCTTTGTAGGGAACCTGGTCGATGATGAAAAGGGTCTGTCCCTTGGCGACTTTCTGACCTTCGTTGACGCAGAGCTGTGAGATCGTTCCCGAAACCTGCGGATAGATTGCGATGTCCTGACGGCCGCGGATCGTCGCCGAGTAGTTGCTCGGGATTTCCCGGTCGGTGGTGGCGATGGTCATTACAGCGTATTCGCCGGGGCCCATTGTCATCGGAGCCTGTTTGCATCCGACGGCCGCCATGCAGCATGCCAAAACGGCAGCTTTCACAAATGTTTGCTTCATAACAATTCCTTTAACTAATTGGACTAAAAAACTTTTTCAGGTGCAAAAGTATTTTAAAAACGGTATCAATGTACCCTTTATTGCGAACAGAATTGGTACTTTTCGGAATAAAAATGGAACATTTATCGAAAATTTCATTATTTTTGTTCGAAAAAAGAATTGTATGCCACAGGTCAATCCGCTAATCACCACTCCCGAGGAGCAATTTGTTGTGGGCGAATCCGATTTCGCCTTTTTCGGCAATTACGCCTGCCGTGTGGAAGGAGGTGCGATTCTCTTCTGTCGCAGCGGCAGCGCCGACGCCACCGTCAACCAGTACCAGGGGCAGGTGCGCCGCAATACGATGGTGCTGCTGCTGCCCGGATCTATCTTCATGCTCACCGACCGCACGGAGGATTTCAGGGCGGCCTACTGCTCGTTTTCGCTGGATCTCTTTTCCGAGGCGGCCTTCCGGATGGACCCTTCGTTTTTCCACGCCCTGCGCGAGCGTCCGATCTCCCATCCGCCCCAGCGGATCGTCGAGGGGGCTTCGATCTGGCTCCAGATGGCGGCCTACACCTACCGCGACCGCGGCAACGTGTTCCGCAATACGATCATCAAGAACCGTTTGCAGAATCTGCTGCTGGAGAGTTACGACAAGATGCAGCGTTTCGCAGCCCGGCAGCACCGCGTGCCGGAGACGACCACGCGGCAGTCGGAGCTGTTCCACCGTTTCGTCGCTCTCGTGCACGAGCATTGCGCCCAGGAGCGCGAAGTGTCGTTTTACGCCGACAAACTCTGCATTTCGACCCGTTACCTGTCGACCATCGTGCGCAGCGTGGCGCACAGTTCGGCCAAGGAGTTCATCGACCGTTCGGTGATGCTGGAGATCAAGATGATGCTCCAGTCGACCGACCTTTCGGTGCAGGAGATCGCCTACCGGCTCCGGTTTCCCGACCAGTCCTACCTCGGGCGTTTTTTCAAGAAGCACGCGGGGGAATCGCCCACCGAGTACCGCAACAACAAAAAATAGGTATCCGGATTTCGGACTTTTGTCCGCTCCGGGTGGTAAATTCTGCGTCCGGGACGGTTTGTGTCCCTGCGTAGTCCGGCCCGCAGCAGCCGGAACGCTTTGAACGGGCCTCGCCGCATGCCCTGAACGGGCGCGCCCGCTTCGCATTTCTGTCCTACCTCTGTACCATTCGGTCCGAATCCGCGCTCCGCCTTCCGCGTCGGGAACAACCTCCCGGATTTTTCGGTAACTTTTAGGCCGTAAACGGGACCTGATTGGACCCGGAATTGCACGGGATTCGTAAAATGACCAAAACACAGCGATTATGAGCAAGACAGTTGAAATTTTAGGGGAGCAGGCCGGCTACTACCTCTCCCACGTATGCCGCACCATCGACAAAAAGTCGTTGTACCTGCCGGGACCCGACACCGTGGACCGCATCTGGGCCGAATCCGACCGCAGCGTCCGTACGCTGGGCAGCCTGCAATGGATTCTCTCCAACGGACGGCTGGGCGGCACGGGCTATGTCTCGATCCTGCCCGTGGATCAGGGCATCGAGCACTCCGCGGGGGCTTCGTTCGCCCCGAACCCCGCCTATTTCGATCCGGAAAACATCGTCAGACTCGCCGTCGAGGGCGGTTGCAATGCCGTCGCCTCGACTTTCGGCGTGCTGGGCGCCGTGGCGCGCAAATACGCGCACAAAATCCCCTTCATCGTCAAAATCAACCACAACGAGCTGCTGTCCTACCCCAACACCTACGACCAGGTGTTGTTCGGCACGGTGCGCGATGCCTGGAACATGGGCGCCGCAGCCGTCGGGGCCACGATTTACTTCGGTTCGCCGGAGAGCCGCCGGCAGCTGGTCGAGATCGCCCGCGCGTTCGACCTGGCGCACGAACTGGGCATGGCGACGATCCTGTGGTGCTACCTGCGCAACGAGGGTTTCAGGAAGGAGGGTGCCGACTACCACGCTTCGGCCGATCTCACGGGGCAGGCCGACCACCTCGGTGTGACGATCAAGGCCGACATCGTGAAACAGAAACTCCCGTCGAACAACGGCGGTTTCCGGGCCGTCGGCTTCGGCAAGACCAGCGACAAGGTCTACACGGAGCTGACTTCGGACCACCCCATCGACCTCTGCCGCTATCAGGTGGCCAACGGCTATATGGGCCGCGTGGGCCTGATCAACTCGGGCGGCGAGTCGCGCGGGGCCTCGGACTTGCAGGAGGCCGTCACGACGGCCGTGATCAACAAGCGCGCCGGGGGCATGGGGCTTATCAGCGGCCGCAAGGCCTTCCAGCGTCCGATGAAGGACGGCATCGCCCTGCTGCACGCCATTCAGGACGTTTACCTCGACGATGAAGTGACCATCGCATAATATCCGGGTCCCCGAAGACGTTTTTATATTAAAAAAGTGCAACTATGAAAATAACGCTATTCGGCACGCAGCCCTACGACCGGGAGTCGTTCGACCGCATCCGCGACACCTACGGGTTCGACATCTGCTACCACCGCAGCCACCTGAACGCCAATAACGTGGCCCTTGCGCAGGGTTCCGATGCGGTCTGCATCTTCGTCAACGACACGGCCGACGCCGGGACCATCCGCCAGTTGGCCGGGATGGGCGTGAAGCTGATCGCGCTGCGCTGTGCGGGCTTCAACAACGTCGACCTGAACGCCGCGGCCCGTTACGGGATTCCCGTGGTGCGGGTTCCGGCCTATTCGCCGCACGCCGTGGCGGAACACGCCGTGGCGCTGATGCTGGCGCTCAACCGCAAGATACACCGCGCCTACTGGCGCACGCGCGACGGCAACTTCTCGCTCCACGGGCTGATGGGCTTCGACATGTACGGCAAGACCGCAGGGATCGTCGGCACGGGCAGGATCGCCCGCGAGCTGATCCGCATTCTCAAGGGGTTCGGCATGGAGGTCGTGGCCAACGATCTGTTTCCCGATCCGCAGTACGCCGCGGAGGCGGGCATCGCCTACGTGCCGCTCGACGAGCTTTACGCCCGTGCGGACATCGTTTCGCTCCACTGTCCGCTGACCGACCGGACGCGCTACATGATCGGCGACGCGGCCATTTCGCGCATGAAACCGGGCGTGATCCTCATCAACACGGGCCGCGGTCAGCTGATCCATACCGAGGCGCTGATCGACGGACTGAAAGAGAAGAAGATCGGCGCTGCCGGACTGGACGTATACGAGGAGGAGGCCGGGTACTTCTACGAGGATACTTCCGACCGCATCATGGACGACGACGTGCTGGCGCGCCTGCTGTCGTTCAACAACGTGATCGTCACCTCGCATCAGGGCTTCTTCACACGTGAAGCAGTGGATAATATAGCACGCACCACGATGCAGAACATCAAGGACTTCAGCGAATGCCGGCGTCTGGAGAACGAGGTGCGCGCCGAACCGGAAAACGCAGTCGGACAGTTATGAAAAAGATCGTTTTGCTCCGCCACGGCGAGAGCGTCTGGAACAGGGAAAACCGGTTCACGGGGTGGACCGATGTGGATTTGAGCGAGAAGGGCGTCGCCGAGGCCGTCAAAGCCGGGGAGACGCTCCGCAAGGAGGGTTTTCATTTCGGCCGCGCCTATACCTCCTATCTGAAACGGGCCGTGAAGACCCTCGACGTCGTGCTCGACAGGATGGACCGGGACTGGATTCCGGTGACGAAGACCTGGCGGCTCAACGAGAAGCACTACGGCATGCTTCAGGGATTGAACAAACGCGATACGGCCGAAAAATACGGTGACGAGCAGGTGTACGTCTGGCGCCGCAGCTACGACGTGGCCCCCGCGCCGCTTCCGGAGGACGATCCCCGCAATCCGCGCTTCGATCCCCGTTACGCCGGGATTCCCGACGCCGCGCTGCCCCGCACCGAGTCGTTGAAAGACACCGTGGCCCGCACGATGCCCTACTGGGAGTGCGAGATACTCCCGGCGCTGGCCCGCCACGACGAACTGCTGGTGGTGGCTCACGGCAACAGCCTGCGGGGCATCATCAAGAACCTGAAAGGGATTTCGGACGAGGCCATTTCGGAGTTCAACCTTCCGACTGCCGTGCCCTACGTCTTCGAATTCGACGAGGGGTTGGGCTGTGTGAAGGACTATTTCCTGGGCGACCCGGCCGAGATCGCCTCCCTGATGGAGGCCGTCGCCAATCAGGGCCGGCGGGGCTGACCCCCCCCCTCACTTCCGGTGTGCGAGACGCCGGTTTCGGAGGCAGTCGTCTGCCGATCCGTTTTTGATCCGGTTCTGTGTCTGGGGCGCAGAACCGGTTTTGCGTGCAGACGGTCTTCACCCGACCGAAAATGACGCCGCTCCGTAATAATGGTATGCCGAACCGTAATCGGGGTACGGAACCGTTGCGCGAAATACCCTATTTTTGCATCGTGAAACCATTCTTTTGAACCGATGAAACGAATCCTTTTCGCGGCCCTGACCGCCGCAGCCCTTTTTTCGGGCGGAATCCTGCAATCCTTAAATGCTCAAAATATGGAAATACCGAAAAAAGTCAGCCCGTTTCCCGTGGGCGACAAACTGCCGGAACAGTTTTCGAAGTACTTTGTCGGGCAGGCCTGGCTCGCTCCGCTGACGGACGACAAGCGGCTGAACGCGCCCGTGTCGAACGTCACCTTTTCGCCCGGATGCCGCAACAACTGGCACAGCCATACGGGCGGCCAGCTCCTGATAGCCGTCGGGGGCCGGGGCTATTATCAGGAGAAGGGCCGTCCGGCCCGGGCGTTGCTTCCGGGCGACATCGTGGAGATCGCGCCCGACGTGGTCCACTGGCACGGCGCGGCTCCCGACAGCTGGTTCTCGCATCTGGCCGTCGCGTGCAATCCCGCGACCAACGAGAACACATGGCTCGAACCGGTCGACGACGCGCAATATGCGGCAGCGACGGCTTCCGTCCCGGCTCCGGCCTCCCGCCTGGGCGAAGACGCCCGACGCCGCCTGGCCGAATTGTTTCCGGGCGGAATACCGGAACTTGGGGATGCGGACCCCGAATTATTTGAAATTTTTGGTAACTTTGCGCTCGGCGAAGTGACCGCCTACGGCCAGCTCGACACGCGGACGCGCATGCTGTGCATCCTGGCCTCGAACATCGCCTCGCAGGGCCGGACCGCCTACCGGACGACGCTCGAAGGCGCGCTGAACGCCGGAGTGACGCCCGTCGAGGTGAAGGAGACGCTTTATCAGGCCGTTCCCTACGTCGGCATGGCGAAGGTCGCCGACTTCGTAGGGATTACCAACGAGGTGCTGGAGGCGCGCGGCGTGACGCTGCCGCTTGCGGGGCAGTCGACGACCTCGTCCGCGGACCGCTTCGAAAAGGGGCTGGCGGTGCAGCGGTCGATTTTCGGCGCGGAGCGTATCGACGGGATGCGCGAGGCGGCCCCCGCGAACCAGAAGCACATCCAGCGTTACCTGTCGGACAACTGCTTCGGCGATTTCCTGACCCGCGGAGGCCTGGACGTGAAGATGCGCGAGCTGCTGACCTTCTCGATGCTCGTCTCGCTCGGGGGCTGCGAATCGCAGGTGAAGGGCCACATCGCCGGAAATGCGAACATAGGCAACGACAAGGCCACCCTGCTGGCCGTCGTGACCCAGTTGCTGCCCTATATCGGTTATCCCCGCACGCTGAACGGCATTGCGTGCCTGAACGAAGTTTTGCCGGAAAAATAAAAAAGTAGTGAGGTATGGAATACGTAAAATTGAACAACGGCGTCGAAATGCCGGTCCTCGGCTTCGGCGTTTATCAGATTTCGGACCCGGAGGTTTGCGAACGGGCGGTCGGCGACGCCCTGAAGATCGGTTACCGTTCGATCGACACCGCCGCGGCCTATGGCAACGAGGAGGCCGTGGGACGTGCCGTCCATCGCAGCGGCGTTCCCCGCGAAGAGCTGTTCATCACCACGAAACTGTGGATCAGCGACGCGGGTTATGAGCCTGCCAGAAAGGCGTTCGAGGAGTCGATGTCGAAGCTGGGGCTGGACTATCTGGACCTCTATCTGATCCACCAGCCTTACGGCGACGTCTACGGTTCGTGGCGCGCCATGGAGGAGCTTTACCGCGAGGGCCGCATCCGCGCCATCGGTGTGTCTAACTTCTACCCCGACCGCCTTCAGGACCTGATTCTGCACAACGAGGTCGCGCCGGCGGTCAATCAGGTCGAAACCCATCCGTTCCACCAGCAGACCGCCGCCGCGGAGTTCATGCGCACGAAGGGCGTGCAGATCGAGTCGTGGGCGCCTTTCGCCGAGGGCAAGAACGGGCTGTTCTCGAACGAAGTCCTGCTGGCGGTCGCTGCCCGGTACAAAAAGACGGTGGCGCAGGTGGTGCTGCGCTGGCTGATTCAGCGCGGTGTGGTCTGCATTCCCAAGTCGGTGCACGCGGAGCGCATCGCGGAGAATTTCGACGTGTTCGGCTTCGCGCTCGACGCCGAGGACATGGCCGTGATCGCCTCGCTGGACCGTCCGGAGAGCAGTTTTCTGGATCACCGCGATCCCGAAACGGTTGAATGGTTGAGTAATTTGCATTGAAATCAATCCGCTGGCCCTATTATTCGCCGACGACGTCGCTCCCGAATCCGGTCCACCTCCAAACCCCCGTCTCGGGCGGCCCGGCGGCCACGGCGACGGTCCGAGACGACATGAGTTCCGAAATAAATTCACTTGATTCAGACTTGAATCTATGTTACGAAAAATCAGAATTGCGGCCGCGGCCTTTTTCTTCGTGCTGACGACGCTGCTGTTCCTCGATTTTACCGGAACGCTTCACGCGTGGTTCGGCTGGATGGCGAAAATCCAGTTCCTGCCCGCCCTGCTGGCCCTGAATGTCGGCGTCGTGGCGTTCCTGGTGATCCTGACGCTTCTTTTCGGCCGCGTGTACTGTTCGGTCATCTGCCCGCTGGGGGTGATGCAGGACATCGTTTCGTGGGCCTCCGGGAAGCGCAGAAAGCACCGGAACCGCTTCGCGTACTCCCCCGCCCTCACCTGGCTGCGCCGGGGGATGCTCGTCGTGTTCGTCGCCGCGATGCTGGCGGGTGTCGGTTCGCTGCTCGCGCCTTACAGCGCCTACGGCCGCATCGCCTCGAACCTGCTGGCCCCGGTCTACGCGTGGGGCAACAACCTGCTGGCATACATCGCCGGGCGCATGGACAGCTACGCCTTCTATTCGGTCGACGTCTGGATGAAGAGCCTCTCCACGCTGCTTGTTGCCGTCGTGACGTTCGCCGTGCTGTTTGTTCTTGCGTGGCGCAGCGGCCGCACCTATTGTAATACGATCTGTCCGGTGGGCACGGTGCTGGGATTCCTCGCCCGCTACTCGCTGTTCAAACCGCGTTTCGACACCTCGAAGTGCAACGGATGCAAGCTCTGCGCCCGCAACTGCAAGGCGTCGTGTATCGACCCTGCGGCGCATAAAATTGATTACAGCCGTTGCGTGGCCTGTATGGACTGCCTCGAAAACTGCCGCCAGGGGGCCATCACCTATACGCTGCGGCGGCGGAAACCGGACCCGGCTCCCGCGCCGCAGAGACCGGCGGCCGACGCCGCAAAGACGCCTTCCGACGCTTCGCGCCGCCGGTTCCTCGGTCTGGCGGGCATCGTGGCCTACTCCGCGCTCCGGGCGCAGGAGAAGAAGGTCGACGGCGGGCTGGCGGTGATCGTCGACAAGAAGATTCCGAACCGTGCCACGCCCGTCGTTCCGCCCGGAGCGCAGAGCCTGCGGCTCTTCAACGCCCATTGCACGGGATGCCAGTTGTGTGTTTCGGTGTGTCCCAATCAGGTGTTGCGTCCGTCGGGCAAGCTGATGACCCTCATGCAGCCCGAAATGTCGTTCGAGCGCGGATACTGCCGTCCGGAGTGCACGAAGTGCGCCGAGGTGTGCCCCACGGGCGCCATCCGCCTGACCGACCTCGCCGGGAAATCGTCGATCCAGATCGGCCATGCCGTGTGGATTGCGGAGAATTGCGTGGTCAACACCGACGGCGTCAGTTGCAACAACTGTGCGCGCCATTGTCCCGCCGGGGCGATCAAGATGGTGCGCCGGGACCCCGACGACCCCAAGTCGCCGCGCATCCCCGCCGTGAACGAAGAACGCTGCATCGGCTGCGGGGCCTGCGAGAATCTCTGTCCGGCGCGTCCGTTCAGCGCCATTTATGTCGAAGGCCATTCGCGCCACAGAACCGTCTAAACGCAAGAAAACATGGAGAAGAAAAAGATAGACCGCCGGAAATTCCTCAAAACGTTCGGTGTCGGCGCGGCCGCCGCAACGGCCGGCCTTTACGGCTGTAAGACGAAAGGTACGGCGCCGAGCGTTGCCGCCGCGGGTGAGGTCCCGACCGATCGGATGACCTTCCGGACCTGCCCCTCGACGGGCGACCGCGTGTCGCTGCTGGGCTACGGCTGCATGCGCTGGCCCCTGCTGGAGTCGCCGGCGGCCGACGGCAACCCGATCGACCAAGAGACCGTCAACGAGCTGGTCGATTATGCCATCGCCCACGGGGTCAACTATTTCGACACGGCCCCCGTCTACATACAGGGCTTTTCCGAAAAATCGACGGGTATCGCCCTCAAACGCCATCCGCGCGAGAAGGTGTTCATCGCCACGAAGATGTCCAATCACCGTATGGCAGGGCGGGGAATGTCTCCCGCTCGGATATTCAAGGATTCGGAGGAGATGTACCGGCGGTCGCTTCGCGACTTGCAAACGGATTATCTGGATTACTATCTGCTGCACGCTGTGGGCGGCGACAAGGGCATCGAGACGTTCAACGAACGTTTTATCGACTGCGGCGTGCTCGACTTTCTGCTGCGCGAGCGCGAGGCCGGGCGCATCCGCAACCTCGGATGGTCGTTCCACGGCGATCAGAAGGTCTTCGACCACCTGCTGGCCATGCACGACAGCGGCGAGGCGCGGTGGGATTTCGTCCAGATCCAGATGAACTACGTCGACTGGAAGCATGCTTCGGACAGAAACGTCAATACCGAATATCTCTACGGCGAGCTGGAGAAGCGCGGCATCCCGGCCGTGATCATGGAGCCGCTGCTCGGCGGGCGCCTTTCGCGGCTGAACGACCATCTGGTCGAACGGCTCAAGGAGCGCCGTCCGACCGAGAGCACCGCTTCGTGGGCCTTCCGCTACGCGGGTTCCTGGCCCGGAGTGCTGACCGTGTTGAGCGGTATGACCTACATGGAGCACCTGCAGGACAATATCCGCACCTATTCGCCGCTCGAACCCTGCACCGGCGAGGAACTGGCGTTGCTCGAAGATACCGCGCAGCTGATGCTCAAATACCCCACCGTGCCCTGCACCGAGTGTCAGTACTGCATGCCCTGCCCCTACGGGCTCGACATCCCGGGCATTCTGCTCCACTTCAACAAGTGCATCAACGAAGGACGGATGCCCTCGTCGTCGCGCGACAGCGCCTACCGGCAGGCACGGCGCGCCTTTCTGGTGGGGTACGACCGTTCGGTGCCGCGCCTGCGGCAGGCCGACCATTGCATCGGCTGCAACCAGTGCGTGTCGCACTGCCCGCAGTCGATCAAGATTCCGCAGCAGCTGCGGCGCATCGACCGTTTCGTCGAGCAGCTCAAGCAGGGTACGCTCTGATTCCGGCTTGCGAGGCCCCTCCCGTCGGGAGGGGCTTTTTTTACCAAATGTTAACTTTCGCCCGGCCGGAAGCGAGTATCTTTGCACTCCAAAAAACGAATGCGATGAAAGACAGTATTGATTTCGGCAGCATGGAGATTCCGAAGCTTTTTCGGAAACTGCTGATCCCCACCGTTCTGGGAATGGTTTTCTCGGCTGTTTTCGTGATCACCGACGGGATTTTCGTGGGACGCGGCATCGGCAGGGGGGGGCCGGGCCCCGCCCCCACCACCGAACCAGTGC
>OGPG01002029.1_pt1 | contig 12356 bp, 9 predicted proteins | sample 1552851 | NCBI WGS metagenome assembly OGPG01 (sample SAMEA2579909, study PRJEB22360) | human gut metagenome | biome: human gut; feature: human-associated habitat; material: faeces | place: Denmark | collected 2008/2010 | reverse complement strand
TTAGCCGTATCGGAAGGTGCGGCTGGATCACCTCCTTTCTAAGGAAAAACGGAATGTACTTGAGTTTCTTATTTAGTTTTGAGAGGTCTTGTGGGGCCTTAGCTCAGCTGGGAGAGCGCCTGCTTTGCACGCAGGAGGTCAGCGGTTCGATCCCGCTAGGCTCCATTGAATCGAAAGATTCAAGTATTGTCCATTGAAAATTGAATATCTATATCAAATTCCATATGTAAGTAATTACATATAGATAGTAACAAGAAAATAAACCGAAACGCTGTGAATATTTAATGAGTTAGGTCGAAAGGCCAAAAATAAGGTTAAGTTAATAAGGGCGCACGGTGGATGCCTTGGCACTAGAAGCCGATGAAGGACGTGACTAACGACGAAATGCTTTGGGGAGCTGTAAGTGAGCAATGATCCAGAGATGTCCGAATGGGGGAACCCGGCAGGTAATGCCTGTCACTCATTACTGTTAAGGTAATGTAGAGGAAGACGCAGTGAACTGAAACATCTAAGTAGCTGTAGGAAGAGAAAGCAAAAGCGATTGCCTTAGTAGCGGCGAGCGAAACGGCAAGAGGGCAAACCGAAGAGTTTACTCTTCGGGGTTGTAGGACTGCAACGTGGACTTAAAGATTATAGAAGAACTACCTGGGAAGGTAGGCCAAAGAGAGTAATAGCCTCGTATTCGAAATAGTCTTTATACCTAGCAGTATCCTGAGTACGGCGAGACACGAGAAATCTCGTCGGAATCTGGGAGGACCATCTCCCAACCCTAAATACTCTCTAGTGACCGATAGTGAACCAGTACCGTGAGGGAAAGGTGAAAAGCACCCCGGGAGGGGAGTGAAATAGAACCTGAAACCGTGTGCCTACAACAAGTTCGAGCCCGTTAATGGGTGAGAGCGTGCCTTTTGTAGAATGAACCGGCGAGTTACGATATGATGCGAGGTTAAGTTGAAGAGACGGAGCCGTAGGGAAACCGAGTCTTAATAGGGCGCATTAGTATCATGTCGTAGACCCGAAACCATGTGACCTACCCATGAGCAGGTTGAAGGTGAGGTAAAACTCACTGGAGGACCGAACCAGGGCACGTTGAAAAGTGCTTGGATGACTTGTGGGTAGCGGAGAAATTCCAAACGAACTTGGAGATAGCTGGTTCTCTCCGAAATAGCTTTAGGGCTAGCGTCGATGTTAAGTCTCTTGGAGGTAGAGCACTGTTTGGGTGAGGGGTCCATCCCGGATTACCAATCTCAGATAAACTCCGAATGCCAATGAGATATAATCGGCAGTCAGACTGCGAGTGCTAAGATCCGTAGTCGAAAGGGAAACAGCCCAGACCACCAGCTAAGGTCCCAAAATATATGTTAAGTGGAAAAGGATGTGGGGTTGCACAGACAACTAGGATGTTAGCTTAGAAGCAGCTATTCATTCAAAGAGTGCGTAATAGCTCACTAGTCGAGTGACCCTGCGCCGAAAATGTACCGGGGCTAAAACATATTACCGAAGCTGTGGATACCTTTATAGGTATGGTAGGAGAGCGTTCTATGTGCGAAGAAGGTGTACCGTGAGGAGTGCTGGAGCGCATAGAAGTGAGAATGCCGGTATGAGTAGCGAAAGACAGGTGAGAATCCTGTCCACCGTAAGACTAAGGTTTCCAGGGGAAGGCTCGTCCGCCCTGGGTTAGTCGGGACCTAAGGAGAGACCGAAAGGTGTATCCGATGGACAACAGGTTGATATTCCTGTACTAGAGTATATAGTGATGGAGGGACGCAGTAGGCTAACTAAACCAGACGATTGGAAGTGTCTGGCCAAGCAGTGAGGTGTGATATGAGTCAAATGCTTATATCTTTAACATTGAGCTGTGATGGGGAGCGAAGTTTAGTAGCGAAGTTAGTGATGTCACACTGCCGAGAAAAGCTTCTAGCGTTAATTATACTCTACCCGTACCGCAAACCGACACAGGTAGTCGAGGCGAGTAGCCTCAGGTGAGCGAGAGAACTCTCGTTAAGGAACTCGGCAAAATGGCCCCGTAACTTCGGGAGAAGGGGCGCTGACTGATGGTCAGCCGCAGTGAATAGGCCCAAGCAACTGTTTATCAAAAACACAGCTCTCTGCTAAATCGTAAGATGATGTATAGGGGGTGACGCCTGCCCGGTGCTGGAAGGTTAAGAGGAGTGCTTAGCGTAAGCGAAGGCATGAATTGAAGCCCCAGTAAACGGCGGCCGTAACTATAACGGTCCTAAGGTAGCGAAATTCCTTGTCGGGTAAGTTCCGACCCGCACGAAAGGCGTAATGATTTGGGCACTGTCTCAACGAGAGACTCGGTGAAATTTTAGTACCTGTGAAGATGCAGGTTACCCGCGACAGGACGGAAAGACCCCATGGAGCTTTACTGCAGTTTGATATTGAGTATCTGTACCACATGTACAGGATAGGTAGGAGCCTATGACCTCGGGACGCCAGTTTCGAGTGAGGCGTTGTTGGGATACTACCCTTGTGTTATGGCTACTCTAACCCAGATAGGTTATCCCTATCGGAGACAGTGTCTGACGGGCAGTTTGACTGGGGCGGTCGCCTCCTAAAAGGTAACGGAGGCGCCCAAAGGTTCCCTCAGAATGGTTGGAAATCATTCGCAGAGTGTAAAGGTATAAGGGAGCTTGACTGCGAGAGCTACAACTCGAGCAGGGACGAAAGTCGGGCTTAGTGATCCGGTGGTTCCGTATGGAAGGGCCATCGCTCAACGGATAAAAGCTACCCTGGGGATAACAGGCTTATCTCCCCCAAGAGTTCACATCGACGGGGAGGTTTGGCACCTCGATGTCGGCTCATCGCATCCTGGAGCGGAAGTACGTTCCAAGGGTTGGGCTGTTCGCCCATTAAAGCGGTACGCGAGCTGGGTTCAGAACGTCGTGAGACAGTTCGGTCCTTATCTGTCGCAGGCGGAAGATATTTGAGAGGAGCTGTCCTTAGTACGAGAGGACCAGGATGGACATACCGATGGTGTATCAGTTGTCACACCAGTGGCACGGCTGAGTAGCCAAGTATGGAAGGGATAAACGCTGAAAGCATCTAAGTGTGAAGCCCACCTCAAGATAAGATATCTCATATCGTAAGATAGTAAGATTCCATAAAGACTATGTGGTTGATAGGTTGGAGGTGTAAGTACAGCAATGTATTGAGCTGACCAATACTAATAAATCGAGGGCTTAACCACTAATATATATATAAGTAAGCAAGGTTAAGAAAGTATATTGGATGGTTGGAAAGTTTACTGAAAAAGAAGGAAAAGACGACGAAGAAGAAAGAAGTCAAGGAAGACTTTCTCTATATATTTTTGAGTGTACTAAAAGTATACAAAGTTTTTCTGGTGATGATTACATGGAGGAAATACCTGTTCCCATACCGAACACAGAAGTCAAGCTCCAATGTGCCGACGATATTTGCGGGTTACCCTGCTGAGAAAATAGGTTGTCGCCAGTTTATAATTTCTCCATTAGCTCAGTTGGTAGAGCGCTCGGCTGTTAACCGATAGGTCGTTGGTTCGAGTCCAACATGGAGAGCCAATAAAAGAAGCAGATCTTAAAATCTGTTTCTTTTTATTTTATGCCAACGACCTATCGGTGTTATAGCGAAGCTATTAACTGATGAATAAACGAGCGCTGCCTGTGGCAGATGAAGCGAGTTTATGAATATGCATAAACTATTGTTTTAGACTTTGCGTAGTCAAAGGCTGAAACAATTAGTTTGATGCCTGAGGAGTTGGTTCGAGTCCAACATGGAGAGCCAATAAAAATGAGTAGTCTAATGACTACTCGTTTTTATTTGTTTTTGGATTCAATCAATTATTTATTGTTAACAGCTGAGCGCGGGAGAGCGCGAGGCTTTAACTGCGACGAAATCGAGCGCGTCCAGTGGACGAAGCAGCGAGATTGAGGAAATGCAGAAACTATCGTTTCAGCGATTGCGTTTAGATATCAATAAAAAGTCGTCATTTTATATCTACACCTCCAAATATACATGTAGCATTTACATAAATTGTGTGTGAATTTTCATTTTTGACATCAGATTTTCTTTTTTCACTAACCCCACCAAATATTGATGAAGATTTAATTTTTACATTTACATCATCAGGTACATAAATTTCTATTCCACCAAATGTACAATCAATATCGAGAAACGTTTCTCCTTCGGGAAGAGTCGTACGCCGCAAGTCGATGACCGTCCCGCCAAAAGAGTTTTGTATAGTTCCGCCTTTAAACACTTCATCGAGCACCACCTGCCTGATGCCGCTAAATGTGTTTTCGGAGTGCAGCACTCCATCTGTTGAGTTATATTGGCTACTGGCAAAGTTCCCTCGGTGCGAACGCTCGTGCCGGGCTCGTTTCGGCCTGAACAGAAAAGCAAGTCCGATAACAATCAGGACAATCGGGAAAAGAGTGACATGAATTCCTGCAGGCATCCATCCCAAATACGGACTGATCAGATAGGCACCGATAGCAAGCAGTATCCCGCCCCGCAAAATCTGACGCCGCAACATCAAGTAAATTCCTAAAAGAATCAGTAACATTTGCCAGGAAACCAAAATACCAAACAAGGTATAAGAAATCCATCCCAGATTGCGAGCCAGCAAAAGCACTCCTGCCGTTATAAAAATAAAGGCGATAAAAAACTTACCGTATCTCCGAGCAGGAGATGAAAACTCTTTCTTTTCCATATATTATTTCATTGTTAATTATTTCTTTTAATCTTTGTGGGCAAAGATACGCCATTTACCACCTCCCGGAAATACTTTTTCGTCAATAACAGTACGCCAACCGATGAAAGGGGGATAATTCCCGATAAAACCGGACCTGTTTTTCACCGATTGCGTACAAGTTTGAACCGATATAGTCATATCTCTTTATCGGGAGACACTCCGGATTCTCTCCCCTTTGTCTCTATACACAAACAAAGCCGGGTAGAGCCTCCGTTTCATAGGGACAAAGCCTCCGTTTGTGTCCCGTACAGCCTCTGTCCGTATCAAACAGAGACTCTGTTTTTTCGTTAACCAACGCTATTTCACAGATATTTTACCCCTCCTGTTTTGAAGGCTCACCGTTTATCGTTACCTTTGCGGACACATAGAAACAACCTATAAAATCATCTAAGCCAATGAAAAGAAAATTCATTTTTCTGTTTTTCTGTCTGTGCTGCCTTGCCGGCTTTGCACAAGGAGGCAAAGCGCTCGACCTGAAAGAAATTAACTCGGGCAAGTTCAGCCCCGAAAACATTTATGGTGTGGTTCCCATGCCTGACGGCGAACACTACACACAAAGAAATGCCGAAGGTACACAGATCGTGAAATATTCCTTCCGCACGGGTGAACCGGTGGAAGTGGTATTCGATGTGACAAAAGCCCGCGAATGCCCCTTTAAGAAATTCGACAGTTACCAATTTTCACCGGACGGATCAAAAATACTGATTGCAACCGAAACCAAGCCCATCTATCGTCATTCTTATACGGCAGTCCACTACCTGTATCCGGTGAAACGGAACGACAAAGGAGTGACTACCAACAATATTGTTGAAAAGCTATCGGACGGTGGCCCGCAGCAAGCCCCGGTATTCTCTCCGGACGGAAACCTGGTGGCGTTTGTCCGTGATAATAACATCTTCCTGGTAAAGCTTTTGTATGGCAACAGCGAATCGCAAGTGACTGAAGACGGCAAGTTGAACAGTGTACTGAACGGTATTCCCGACTGGGTATACGAAGAAGAGTTCGGTTTCAACCGTGCCCTGGAATTCAATGCCGATAATACCATGCTGGCCTATGTTCGTTTCGACGAATCGGAGGTTCCATCATACACTTTCCCCCTGTTTGCAGGTGAAGCACCGCGTTATGATGCACTGCAGGATTATCCGGGAGAATACACTTACAAATATCCCAAAGCAGGTTACCCCAACTCCAAGGTGTCAGTACATATGTTCGACATCAAATCGAAAGTGACCCGTCAGGTGAAGCTGCCGATAGACGCCGACGGATATATCCCGCGCATCCGTTTCACTCAGGATCCCAACAAACTGGCCATCATGACACTGAACCGTCACCAGAACCGCTTCGACATGTATTTTGCCGATCCTCGCAGCACAGTGTGCAAACTGGCCCTACGCGACGAATCTCCTTATTACATCAACGAAAATGTATTCGATAACATTCAGTTCTATCCCGAATATTTCAGCTTTGTTAGCGATAAGAGCGGATATCCTCACTTGTACTGGTATAGCATGAACGGTAACTTGATCAAACAAGTGACCAGCGGTAACTATGAAGTAAAAAACTTTATCGGATGGAATCCGGATACCAACGAGTTTTATTACACCAGCAATGAAGAAAGCCCGATGCGTCAGGCGGTATACAAGATAGACCGTAAGGGCAAGAAGATGAAACTGAGCAATCAGCCGGGAACCAACAGTCCCATCTTCAGCAGCTCGATGAAATATTTCATGAACAAGTTTACCAGCCTCGATACTCCGATGCTGATTACCTTGAATGACAACACAGGTAAGGTCTTGAAGACTCTCGTAACAAATGATAAACTGAAACAGAAACTGGCCGAATATGCCATACCGCAAAAAGAATTCTTCACGTTCAAAACAACAGAAGGAGTCGATCTGAACGGCTGGATGATGAAACCGGTCAATTTCGATCCTGCCAAACGTTATCCGGTACTGATGTTCCAGTATAGCGGTCCGGGTTCGCAACAGGTTCTGGACAAATGGGGAATCAGTTGGGAAACCTACATGGCGAGCCTCGGTTACGTGGTAGCTTGTGTAGATGGTCGCGGCACAGGTGGCCGTGGCAGTGAATTCCAGAAATGCACCTACCTGAACCTGGGCGTAAAAGAAGCTAAAGACCAAGTGGAAGCTGCCAAATATCTGGGTGGACTGCCTTATGTGGACAAAGGACGTATTGGTATCTGGGGATGGAGTTTCGGCGGATATATGACCATCATGAGTATGAGCGAAGGTACACCCGTGTTTAAAGCCGGAGTTGCTGTGGCCGCACCTACAGACTGGAAATATTACGATACAGTATATACCGAACGCTTTATGCGAACGCCGAAAGAAAATGCCGAAGGCTATAAAGCAGCTTCAGCATTCAGCCGTGCAGACAACCTGCACGGTAACCTGCTCCTTGTACACGGTATGGCAGATGATAATGTTCACTTCCAGAACTGTACAGAATATGCAGAGCACCTGGTACAACTCGGAAAACAGTTCGATATGCAGGTATACACCAACCGGAATCATAGCATCTATGGTGGAAATACCCGTAACCACTTGTATACGAAGCTGACGAACTTCTTCCGGAATAATTTATAAGAAACAGTTCTCGCCACAGAGAGGACACGGAGTACACTGAGGATTATTTTAATGATTGAATTTTAAAATAAAACTCTGTGTACTCCGTGTCTTCTGTGGAGAATCATAGAATAAAAACAGTACTATATGGGAAACGATAAACGGGTGCGCAAACCCGAATGGCTTAAAATCAGCATTGGAGCCAATGAACGCTATACCGAGACCAAACGCATTGTCGAATCGCACTGCCTGCACACCATCTGTAGCAGTGGGCGTTGCCCCAACATGGGCGAATGCTGGGGAAAAGGGACAGCTACGTTCATGATTGCCGGTGACATCTGTACCCGCAGTTGTAAATTCTGTAATACCCAGACCGGACGACCTCTGCCTTTGGATCCCGACGAACCGGCCCACGTTGCAGAATCGATTGCCCTGATGAAACTCTCACACGCAGTTATCACATCTGTAGACCGCGACGATCTGCCTGATTTGGGTGCAGCCCATTGGGCACAAACAATTCGTGAAATCAAACGACTAAATCCGGAAACAACTACCGAAGTACTGATTCCCGATTTCCAGGGACGCAAAGAGCTTGTTGACCAAGTGATAAAAGCCTGTCCCGAAATCATCTCCCATAACATGGAGACTGTGAAACGCATCAGTCCACAGGTGCGTAGTGCCGCCAACTATCACACCAGCCTGGAAGTGATCCGCCAAATAGCCGAAAGCGGTATTACGGCAAAATCGGGCATTATGGTTGGTCTGGGTGAAACTCCTGCTGAAGTAGAAGAGTTAATGGACGACCTGATTTCCGTCGGTTGCAAAATCCTCACCATCGGGCAATATCTGCAGCCAACCCACAAACACTTCCCGGTTGCAGCATACATTACTCCGGAACAGTTTGCTGTTTATAAAGAAACAGGACTGAAGAAAGGGTTCGAACAAGTGGAAAGCGCACCGTTAGTACGCTCCTCGTATCATGCAGAAAAACATATCCGATTTAATAATAAGTAGTAAGAACATAACAGGCTCCTTGTTTGTTTTACAAGTAAACGGCAAAATAATACAATAAAAACATATGGGTAACAAAGGAGTACTTTCTTCTGCATTTAATATGTCATTGGGCTTTATCCCTGTTATTGTTTCCATCCTCTTATGCGAATTTATAACACAGGACATATCAATCTATATCGGTACAGGTATCGGGCTTATCTATTCGTATAGGTCTCTGTCTCGTAAAGGGGCCCGCATACCCAATTTTATCCTCTATATCTCTACGGGAATCTTGACATTACTGACTCTGGCAAGCTTTATTCCCGGAGATTTCGTTCCGGAAGGAGCATTGCCGCTTACACTTGAAGTCAGCATACTGATTCCGATGGTTATTCTATTCCTGCACAGGAGGAAGTTCATCAGCCACTACCTGCGTCAAAATGCCCAATGCAACCGGCGGTTGTTTGCTCAAGGAGCAGAATCTGCCATTGTATCCGCACGGGTCGTACTGATTTTAGGTATTCTCCATTTTGCTGTCATCAGCCTGACGGTTTTGGTAGCACATCCCCTCACCCGGACTTCCATACTTGTACTTTATCACGTATTGCCGCCTACTATATTTATTCTCAGCATCCTGCTCAATCAAATAGGTATCCGTTACTTTAATCATGTAATGGCGCATACGGAATATGTCCCCATCGTCAATACCCGTGGTGATGTAATCGGAAAAAGTCTGGCTGTGGAAGCTATCAACTATAAGAATGCCTACATTAATCCGGTGATACGCATTGCTGTTTCCACCCACGGCATGTTGTTCCTCTGTAATCGTCCGCAAAGCTGCATCCTCGATAAAGGCAAAGTGGATATACCGATGGAGTGTTACCTTCGATACGGGGAGACACTGACGGCGGGAGCCAACCGCTTATTGAGCAATGCTTTTCCGAAGGCCTCTGATCTGAAACCGACATTTACCATCTCCTATCATTTTGAAAACGAACAGACCAATCGTTTGGTCTATCTGTTCATTGTCGATATGGAAGACGACTCCATTCTCTGCGATCCACGATTCAAAGGAGGAAAGTTATGGACTTTCCAACAAATAGAGCACAACTTAGGTACTCACTTCTTCAGCGAGTGTTTCGAGTTGGAATACGAGCACCTGAAACAGGTTATTGGTATAAGAGAAAAATACAAGGTATCTTAGTCAGGTCGGGTACTTTTCCTTGCCACTCTTTTATGGTTTTAGTACGGATATATTCTCCCTCACAAGTGATATTCGCTGCAATACACAAGCGGGTCTGCGGACGACAATTGTGCAGAATATCCTCCACCATCTTATTGTTACGATAAGGTGTTTCTATAAATAGCTGTGTCTGATGCTCGGCATATACCCGTTGCTCAAGAGCTTTTATTTTTTTTGCACGCTCACCCGGCTCTATAGGCAGATAGCCGTGAAAGGCAAAACTCTGCCCGTTAAATCCCGAACCCATCACAGAAAGAATGATAGACGAAGGTCCTACCAACGGAACTACTTTCAGGTTTTTACGTTGTGCAATAGCCACCACGTCAGCTCCCGGATCGGCTACAGCAGGACAACCGGCTTCGGAAATCACTCCCATGGACAAACCGCCTGCCAGCGGTTTCAGATAACCGGAAATATCTTCAGGAGAAGTATGTTTATTCAGCGGGTAAAAAGTGAGTGAGTCAATATCAATCTCACGGTCTACCTTTTTCAGGAAGCGGCGGGCCGAGCGAACATCTTCGACAATGAAGTGCTTGATGCCCTGAATAATTTCTTTATTATAAGAAGGTAATACAGACTCGATCGGAGTGTCGCCCAAAGTGACGGGCAAAAGATAAAGAGCGGTATCCATGAATAGGGTATTTAATAGTTGAAATTTTACGGATTAAAACGCGATTCCGTGAACATACGTTCATAGTCGCTCATTTCAAGCAATTGCCGTAAAGTTGTTTTCTTATGATGTTTCATATATGAGGTGATGATTTTCGTACCGATCCAGGTACCTACCATCGAAGGCGCATTCTCGCCTAAAGTGTTAGTGAAAGGAGCCGGACGGGTATATTGACGTACCACCATCGGATCCGTAGCATGCAAATGATCTTGCTCAAGAATATATCTCCACATCTGCTGTTGGTTCTCTTTACACCATTCCCTTTCTAAATCCGAATATCCCAACGCTTCTTCCGATGAGGAATAGTCCAACAGATGTTGTACCACATAATTGATTTTACCATAATGCATCATTACATCGAGTAATGTACGGGAGTAATCCATCGGAAAAGGATACTGGCTCATCAGATAGAACACCAAACAATCGGGGACGATCCGGTCAGGACGCATAGTACGCCGCTGATAATTGTAATAGAAACGCTTGTAAAGCGGATAGTCTTCACCCATATACTTGTCAAGACTAATACCCAACACGCTGTCAGACAGAACAATGGATTCATTGAATGCCGAGATCTGCGTATATATCATAGGAATCATGATATCCGGAATCTCCTTTTGTAATTTCCCGAACCCTTTGGTCAGATTTTTTTCAACCGATTCCAATTCCGGGTATTTGGCCTCCACATCTTCTATAAGACGGACCAAGGTTGTATCCGAATAGAAAGTTTTCAATCGCTGGAAAATATGGTCATCGCTCACCTGGCCAATAGCCAATACATCTTCAATCAACAGTTTGGTGGGCAAGGCATACTCCAGGTTCATTTTTTGTAAAGCAGAAAAGCTGTTGAAACGAACGTATTCGTCCAACAGCTTATCATATCTGACTACGGAAATTCCCTCTTCTTCCATAGGGTCCGCCACAGGTTCCGCTTTCCCCACCCGGCAGGATGCGAAAAGCAGACTCAGCAAAATAAGAAGAATATCGTCTTTCCGTATTTTCATTACCTTAACCGTAAATGATATTACCGTTTTCGTCTTTATATTCGTCCAGCCCCTTTTCGTAAGTAGCCATTGCACGCAGACTCATACCAACACTTGAAAAACCTCCATCGTGGAACAGGTTCTGCATAGTTACCTTACGGGTAAGATCGGAGAACATTACGATACAGTAATCAGCACATTCGTCGGCTGAAGCATTACCGAGCGGAGACATACGATTAGCAAAGTCATACAGTTTATCCATACCCTTCACACCAGAACCGGCAGTTGTAAAGGTAGGCGACTGGGAAATAGTATTCACACGCACGTTGTGCTCACGACCATAGATATAACCAAAACTGCGGGCAATAGATTCAAGTAATGCTTTTGCATCCGCCATATCGTTATATCCGTAGAAAGTACGCTGTGCAGCTACATAACTCAATGCCACGATAGAACCGTATTCTGCAATTGCATTTTGCTTCTTGGCAGCCTGAATCATTTTATGGAACGAAACAGCTGAAACATCCAGCGTAGTATTCAACATATTATAATCGAGATCATCATAAGTACGTTTCTTACGAACATTCGGTGACATACCGATAGAGTGCAATACAAAATCAATTTGTCCACCCAAAACTTCCATCGAGCGTTTGAATACGTTCTCCAAATCTTCTACGTTGGTGGCATCAGCAGCAATCACTTCGCAATTCAGCTTTTCTGATAAAGCAGAAACCTGTCCCATGCGAACAGCAACAGGAGTATTTGATAATGTAATAACAGCACCTTCTTCAACGGCTCTTTCGGCTACTTTCCAGGCAATAGACTGCTCGTTTAATGCACCGAAAATAATACCTCTTTTTCCTTTCAACAAATTGTAACTCATACCTTTTAATGTTAAATTAGGTTGCAAAGATATAGATTTTCTGCATAAAAGCACGAAAAGTGTGCAAAGAAAAGAGGAAAACCACAAAAAATACAGTGAATTTGATTATTTATTAATAGATAATAGAGTCTCCTACAACAAAATGACAATTCTTACTCCCGAAATATAAAGCAATTGTCTATCATCTCAATGACAACAGTATTCCTTATTTATATCAAGCGTACTTTGAATCACTATATAAATAGCCAG
>OGPG01002024.1_pt1 | contig 12409 bp, 9 predicted proteins | sample 1552851 | NCBI WGS metagenome assembly OGPG01 (sample SAMEA2579909, study PRJEB22360) | human gut metagenome | biome: human gut; feature: human-associated habitat; material: faeces | place: Denmark | collected 2008/2010 | reverse complement strand
AATCGGCATATTTGCCATCGGGGCCGGCATCGGCAGCCGGAGCACTGCGCTGCTGGGCGGCCGGGCCATCTGGTTCTGCTGCGGCTTTCTGCTGGTCAGCTTTGCGCTGATGTTCATCCGGGAAGATCTGGAAGAGAACCCCGTCATCGAAAAAGACCTGACCGAGATCCGGCAGGAAACGCGGGAGATCAGCCAGGCCCTGAAACAGGAGCTGCAGGAAGAGCACCGGGAGCTGAAAGAAAGCACCGAACCGCGTAAGGAGTAACAAAAAACCAGAAAGTGCCAGTGCACAGGATTTGTGCACTGGCACTTTCTTTATGGGAAAACATCATGCATGCTGTGCCGTCGTCTGGGTGATCATCTGCTGGAACTTCCGGGCCGCCGTGTTCAGCGGGCGGTGGCGGTCGTAAACAAGGCAGATCGAACGGGTCGGGATGATCTCCTGCAGATGGAGCTGCACCAGCTCGCCACGCTCCAGGCCATCCCTCGCCATGGGTTCCGGCACAAAGGCAAGGCCCAGCTCGCTTTTGACCAGCGTGAGCATCTGGTCGGTGGTGGCGGCTTCCGTATCCGGCTTGAGGACCGCGCCGTGATCCAGGAAGAACTGCCGGTACAGGCTGCGGGTCACGCTCTCGTCGCTGAGGGAGATGAGGGGATAGCTGCGCAGCTCTTTCAGGGTCAGGCTCTGACTTGCCAGTGCGGTGAAGGTCCTGCCACCCACCAGCACCTCGTAAAACGACTTCAGCTCCACCATTTTCAGCCCCGACTCGATCTCCGCCGGGGTGCTCACAATGGCAAAATCCACCTCGCCGTTCTTCACGGCCTGCACCGCCTGCGGGGTGGAGTGGTTCGAGATGCGCAGGCGGATGCCGGGATATTCGGTATGGAAATCCCGCAGCTTTTTGGAAAGATAAATGTTGAGCGCCGTCTCGGTGGCGCTGATGCTGATGGTTCCGTGCTCCAGCGTGGCACTGGCGCTCAGCTCCTCCTCAGCATCCTGGATCTGCACCGCCGCCGAAGCGATGCGGGAGTAGAGCATCTCGCCTTCCGGTGTCAGGGTCACACCCCGGTTGGAGCGGATGAACAGCACGCAGTTCAGCTGGCTTTCCAGTCGGTTCATCGAGTGGGTGATGTTGGGCTGGTTGTTGCCCAGCACCCGCGCGGCCTTGGTAAAATTCTGATACTTCGCCACATAATAGAAGATCTTGTAATACTCCCAATCCACATACATGATGCGTCTGCCCCCTCCATGTAAAAATCGCATTGCTGCCTTGTGCAGAATACTTTTTGCACATTTTATTCCTGCCCGTATCATAACAACTGCAATCGAAAATTGCAAGAGGAAATTGAAAAATAGTACACCTATCAGGACGAGCACGGCAAGAGCTTCGACAAATGGGAGAGCTTTCCCACCCAAGAGCGCAGCATCTGGGAGGTAGACGAGATGCGGGCAGCACTGGACAGCATGGAGGACCCCATCCTCCATCTGGCGGTGCACCTGACGCTGGTGGGTGCGCTGCGGGAAGGGGAGGTGGCAGGTCTGACCCCGGAGGACATCGACTTCGATGCTGCCAACGGCATGGGCACCTTCACCGTCAACCGTTCCATGCAGCGGGTGCAGAAGGTCACGCCAGTGCGGATATGCTGGTGAACACCTACGCCCATATCCAGCAGTCCTCCCGTGTGGAGCTGGGCAAGAAGTTTGAAAGCGGCTTCTATGCCAAGCCCGACACCCCCAGCCCGCAGGCTGTACCCGCCGCAGGCGAACCCACCATCTCCATGACGGCTCTTTTGGAATTGCTCAAGGATGCCGACCCGGAAATGAAGGCAAAGCTCCGCTTGGCCCTGCTCACCTGATGCAAAAAAGGGCACTGATTGCAATGCAATACAGCGCCCTACATAATCGGACATGGAAAACACCGACCGTGCAAAAACCGTGCAGAAACCGTGCACCCATGGCTTACAAAACAAAAAAGCCATGAAATCTTTCGATTTCACGGCATTTTCTGGTGCAGTAAAGCAATCCAAATCCGAACCATTTCCCTCGGATGCAATTTCTGACGCTTCTCCAAAGGTGACGGTCTGTGTTCCTTCTTTATAATTGAAGGTTATCAAAACCTTATCATCATACAGGTAAATCGCATTGATGAAGGTATCCACCAGTGCCTGCCGCTGGTCTTTCAGGCTCATGTCCAGCTTGCGGAACCGCAGCAGCCAAAAGCGGATGAACTCCTCCGTAACCTTGGGCTTCGCCAGCTTCTCTTCTGCAATGCGAGCTTCAAGCTCGCGCTTAGTTTCTTCGAGCTGCTCCAATCGCTCCTTGGTGGAACTGGTGAGGATACCGGCCTGAATCGCATTGAGCATATTCTGGATACCCGATTCCGCATCCCGGAGCTGTTTCTCATAGAGGGGAATGTTGGTGTTCTCCTTATTTTGCAGTTCCATCACCTTGGCGATGATGGATTCCATAGCGGCATCGTCTTTCACAAGCTGCATGGTCTGGTTGACTACCAAATCTTCCAGCCACTGTTTGCGGACGGTCTTTTTCTTGCAGCCCTTGTGCTTTTTGGCAGTAGCACATTTATAGTAGCGGTGAACTTCACCCGTCCGGCTTGTGCCGCTCTCGCCAAACATCAACGCCCCACAGTAGCCGCAGAACAGCTTGGTGGTGAGCAGATAATCGTCCTCTGCCTTTCTACGGGCAGGGGCTTTCTTGTTTTTTGCGATCTTCTCCTGCACATCCTCAAACAGTTCCAGTGGAATGATGGGCGGGATAGCATTCGGCACGACCACATCCCGGAATTTCAGTTCTCCGATGTACCGCCGGTTTTTGAGCATATGTTCGACACTGTTATAAGTGAACGCACCGCCCACCGGGTTCTTGATGCCGTTTTCGTTCAGCCAGTCCCGGATCTCCTTCATGGTGGAGCCTTCATTGTACTTCTTGAATGATTCCAGCACAAAAGGCGAGGTGAGAGGATCAATATGGAACTTCCGCTCGGGATCCAGCGTGTAGCCAAAGGTTCCACGACCACCGTTGCAGCGGCCTTTCAGGATGTTCTCAGTCTGTCCACGCACGACCTTCTCGGCAAGGTCGGCGGAGTAGTATTCCGCATAACCTTCCAGCACCGATTCCAGAATGATGCCTTCCGGCCCCTCGGAGATGATCTCGGTGGCAGACATGAGCTTGACGCCATTCTTCTTCAGTTGGGTCTTGTACCGGGCACTGTCGTAGCGGTTCCGAGCAAAACGGTCCAGCTTCCAGACCAGCACAATGTCAAACAGCTTCTTGTCGCTGTCCTTAATCATCTGCTGGAACTCCGGGCGGTTGTCCGTCTTGGCGGAGATAGCACGGTCAATATAGTGCTTGACGATGGTGATGCCATTTTTCTCGGCATAAGCCGTGCATTCCCGGATCTGGCCTTCGATGGATTCTTCGCGCTGGTTGTCCGAGGAATAGCGAGCATAGATCACGGCGGTCATGGCGGGCACCTCCATTTTATACGTCATTGAACGGTAATACGTTCATTAAAGCAATGTTTCGTATAATGTATATACCACAGTTTTGCCCTGATTGCAAGCCCAATGATTTATTTTCATGATTCCAACAGACAAATTGTCTTAAGATTATATTCCGAGCAAAATGTGAAGTCCAAGCCCGGCCACGCCGCACAGGCACATGGTCAGGATGGGATTCCACTTGAGCTTCCGTAGCACAAAAAATGCCGATGCAAAACTGCCGATGCCGATCCAGTCTACGTTGGCAAGCGTCTTTGCACTCTCTCCGAACACCACCATAGACAGTATAGAAAGACCTGCACCAAAGATAAGCGCTACAATGACCGGACGCAGGCATGCCAGAACACTTTGCAGCAGAGAAATATCCTTGTATTTGCGGTAGATGTATGACAGCAGTGAAACAAAGAACAGCGCCGGTGTAATGCAACCTAGTGTTGCAATGATGGCTCCGGGTACCTGCGCGATACGCAAACCAACAAAAGTTGCCGAGTTGACCGCAACGGGACCAGGGGTCATTTCTGCAATCGTGATGAGGTCAGTAAACTCCTGCATCGTCAGCCAGCCATGTTGTTCCACCACTTGGCTCTGGATCAGGGGCATGGCCGCATAGCCGCCGCCTACGCTGAACATACCCACCTGCAAAAAGCTGAGAAAAAGCTGTAAGTAGATCATTTTGCACCACCTTTTTTCCACTGGACCAGAGCCAGCACCACGCCGAATACTGCAGCGGCAAGGATGACCACCACCACATTGACATCAAACACCGTATTTGCGACAAACGCTGCGACCATCAGGGCAATATACACCCATGAGCGGGTCTTCAGCACCTTGCCGCCGAGGTCGAATACAACATCCAGAATGACCGCCGCCACACCAGCCTGCATTCCCTTGAGTAACAACGCGATATAGCGATTGGTGGCAAAAGCATTGTAGAACACAGAAATGACTGAAAGAATGACCATAGGTGGGATGATGGTGCCCAACACTGCCACGATCATTCCAATCAAGCCTTCTACCTGCCAGCCTACCAGAATTGCAGCATTGACCGCGATTGCGCCCGGAGAGGACTGCGCCAACGCTGTCATATCCAGCATTTCCTGTTCATCGATCCAGTGCAGCTCATCTACAAATTTTTTCTTCATAAAGGTCACGATGACAAAGCCGCCGCCGAAGGTAAAGCTGCTAATGTACAGCGTACTCAAAAACAGCTTCCAAAGCCGTGCTAACCGTGTACCGTATGTTTTATTTTCATCCATACAAGTTTTCTTCTCCTTTTTTTGATTTTCGGACAACTATATTCGTTTTCTTACTATTTCAAACAGCTTTTAACTGTTACTGCTTGCGAAAGCCCGTATTTTCCGGTATCCTTGTTTTAAGAACTGCGAAGCACGGAGGGAATCTCTATGAAACATAATACATTTCTCGTCAAGCCAGCGTCCAGCCTGTGCAATCTGCGTTGCCGGTACTGCTTTTATGACGATGTTTCCAACAGCCGAGCCTGCAAAAATATGGGACTGCTTTCCCATGAAATGGCAGGAGAACTGGTTGAAAAGGCTTTTGCAGCCACAGAGGAAGGCGGCAGCGTCCATTTTCTGTTTCAGGGCGGCGAACCGACTCTTGCCGGGTTGGATTTCTTCCGGTTCTTTCTGGAAACGGAGCGTTCCATGCAGCGCAATATCTCTGTGTTCCACAGCATCCAGACCAATGGCATTTGTCTGGATGAAGAGTGGGCTTCCTTTTTCAAAGCCAACTCTTTCCTCGTAGGCCTCTCTCTGGACGGCACACAGGAGAACCATGATCTCTATCGGCTGGACGCAGCTGGGCAGGGCACATGGGATAAAGTAACTCATGCGCTTGCGCTGCTGGATGCCTACAGGGTCGAAACGAATCTGCTCTGTGTTGTGACCGGACAGCTGGCCAGAAAGCCGCAGCGAGCCTTCAAAAGCCTCTGCGAGTTGGGACAGCACAATCTGCAATTCATCCCATGTCTTGACCCACTTGATACGATTGGAGGGCAGGCATATTCTTTAACGCCGGAACTTTATGGTCGTTTTCTGTGCGGCGTCTTTGATACTTGGTATCAGCAGCTGCAACGAGGCAATTATATCAGCGTTCGCAATTTTGAGGACTATCTGCGTATCCTGCTGGGAATGCCGCCTACCTCCTGCGCTTCCTCCGGTTCCTGTGGACATTATCTTACCGTAGAAGGTGACGGAAGCCTTTATCCCTGTGACTTTTATGTTCTGGATGAGTGGAAGCTGGGAAATCTGAGCCACTGTACCGTTGAAGATGCGCTTGATTCTCCCACAAGCCAGACATTTCTGGCACAGGGCCGCAAACGCCCGGCGGAATGCGCAGCATGTGCTTATCAGCTGCTCTGCCGGGGCGGATGCAAGCGAGATTGGGATGCCTCTGGAAGCAACCGCTTTTGCGCAGCGTATAAGCAGTTCTTTGCCTATGTGCTTCCGCGCCTGCATACTGCTGCACATTTTCTGGCACAACAAAACCGGTAAAGAGATTCTCCCGGAGAGCAGTACTGCCTCCGGGAGAATCTTTATTTTACCTTTTTGAGCTTCCGGATGGAATGGCCATCGTAGAGGATGGGCTTCATGACATAAGTGTAGTTCCGGTCATCGCATTCGCCGGTGGAAATCATCTCCATAAGCCGCAGCGCAAGCTGACGTCCCATCTCGAAGCCTTGCTCCACGGAGCAGGTAACATCCTCCTGCCGATAAGTTTCTTCGGAATAATCAAAACAGACCAGCGAATAATCTTCGGGTACAGTCTTCCCCATTTTCTGCAGGGTTTTCATGACCAGCCGATAGATGATGTAGTTGCAGCAGACGATAGCGGTGCATTTAGGGATGCTCTTCAGAAATCTTTCAATGGAACGGACATAGCTTTCGTTGTGGGCTTCGTCCGAAATACACCACTTGATGTAATCATCGTTCAGTTCCAAACCACGATTTCGCATCGCTTCCGCCATGCCTTGAAACTTTTCTACGCTCTGGTAGTTGTCGTACACGAAGATGCCTGCAATGTGGCTGTGTCCGGCATCCATCAGGCGTCCTATCAGCTGATGGGCACATTCGATGTCATTGATCGTTACGCGGGGGCAGCGCAAGTTCCGATAGAAGTTGTTGTAGAATATCACCGGGATCTTACGTCGGTAAAGCTCCTTGTAGCAGTCAAGATTTGGGCTGAGGATGCTCGATTTGACACCATCCACGATGAAACCGTGAAAATTCTGATGTACCACAGTCTCCAGACAGCGGCGTTCGTTGCAGAATTTGTTATCGGTCAGAAATACATGGAGGTCAACCTGCTCCTGCGTCAGAACACTGCGAACCCCTTCGATTAATCCCGAATTGGCACTTGTATCCTGTCCCTGCAGGACAAGGCCGATTTTATAAAGGGCATCATCTGTGTTCAAATCCCGCGTCATTACTTTTTCCCGGTGGAAATAAGTCCCACTTCCCTTGAGCTTGTACACGAGTCCTTCTGCTACCAACTGGTCGATGGCCACTCGTATCGTTTCTCGGCTGACACCCAGCTTCCGGCAGAGCGCATTTTCCGAAGGCAAACGCTGGTTCCCGGAAAATTTGTTTTCGTCGATATAAGCCAGAAGCCAACGATATACCTGAGCAGATTTTTTCTCAGCAGCCGAGAGCATGGGCAAACGCTCCTTTTCAGTCGGTGATGGTGGGGCGGGTGCCTTCTGCGTGCTGTATCCAGTTCAGCAAGCGCTCACGAAGCTCCGCTTTGACGTCGGCGTATGCAGGATCTGCGACAACATTGTTCAGCTGCCACGGGTCTTTCTGCATATCATAGAGGAAGTCGTCCGCATACACATCAGATGCCGCAGCCTCGCCGCCATTGACACCGGGGGCATAGACAGAGTACATATAATCTGCCGTGCGGATGCAGCGGCCGCAGCGGCTCTCCGAGATTTGGGCGTAGACCTCATTAGCTCTATTATGATTTTTCTTTTCCACAACGTCAAGCAGATTTTCGCCGATCATCTTGTCGCCGACATCCACGCCTGCCAAAGCCAACAGAGTCTTGGGGATGCTCTCGGTGCTGACCAGCTCGGTGACTTCCTTGCCGCCCTTGAACGGGCCGCCGCAGATGACCAGCGGCACATGCAGGCAGCCGTCGTGGCACGAGCGCTTATAGTCATCGTATCCGTTCAGATGGGCGTCGCGGTTGCGGGTCTTGAAATGAGAGCCATGGTCGGAAGCGTAAAGGATAACAGTATTCTCATACAGACCCTTTTCTTTCAGTTTTTCCACCAGCTTGCCGAGGTTCTCGTCGAGGCTTGCGCACTGTCCCAGATAATCCGGATACTCTTCTGCTGCATTGCCGCCCAGAGCCTTCAAGTCTTCGGGGAGGACAAAATCCGCAAATCGCTGCTTCGAGCCGTTGGGGCCTTCGTAGTGGTTGTGGTCATTCTGATGGTGCGGCTCAATTTGGGATACGGTCATGAAGAAGGGCTTTTCGCCGGTGTACTGGTCGAGGTAGTCCAGCGCGAACTGGTTGATGCAGTCAGCACGGTAGCCCTTAAAATCGATGCGGTTGTTGTTCTCGTCGAACACATAGCCGTCGTAGCCGTGGGAGGTAAATTCCAGCACGTCCGAAGCGCGCCAGTAGCCGGTGTAGCCGCCACGCAGTTCCAGAGGAACAGCAGTGATCGTGTGGTCGATGGTCGGTTTCTTTTCCAGTTCGCCGTCCGAAGCCAGATGCCACTTGCCGATGTAGGCGGTCTCGTAGCCGGCATCCTTTTCCATGTACTCGCCCAGAGTCTTGACGTTGGAGGGCAGCATCAGATTGTTGCGGAAGCAGCCGGTCTCTGTGGGGTATTTGCCGGTCTGGAACAGGGCACGGCAGGGACCACACACTGGCTGAGGAGAAAAGGCGTTGTCAAACTTCACGCCTTCTGCTGCCAGTTGGTCCAGATTGGGTGTGATATTCAAAGGTTGACCAAAGCAGCCGCAGGTGTCCCAGCGCTGCTGGTCACTGAAGTAGAAAATAATGTTATATGCCACGGTCTTTACCTCCTTTTACTGTTCCACTTTCGCGTTCTTCGTTTCCTTCATCTTGCCGCGCAGGATGCCGATGATAACCACCACGATTAGCGCGATAAAAATCCAGCAATACACACTGCTGAAGAAGATTTTGGGACTTCCATCCGAGATGAGCAGGGCGCGGCGGAAGTTCGTCTCGGTCATATTGCCCAGCACCATGCCCAGCAGCACAGGGACAGCGGGCAGCTCCAGCTTGCGCATGAACCACGCCATCACGCCGAACACCAGCGCAACGCTCAAATCAAAATAGCTGCTGTTCACCGAGTAAGCACCGGCGAAACAGAAAATCACGATGATGGGGGTCAAGATCTGCTGAGGGATGGAGACGACCTTTGCAAACAGGCTAGTCAGGTATTTGCCCTGCAGGAACATGAAGATGTTCACGAGGATAAGGCCCAGCATGATGGCATACATGATAGCGCCGTCGGTGGTGAACAGCGAGAGACCGGGGTTCAGGCCATTTATCATCAGGGCCGACAACATGATGGCCACGCAGCCGTCGCCGGGGATGCCCAGCGTCAGCAAGGGAATCAGGGTCGCGCCACAGACGGCATTGTTGGCAGACTCAGCAGCCGCAACGCCCTCCACAGAACCGTGGCCGAATTCCTCGGGATGCTTGGACAGGTTCTTCGCAGTGTTGTAGGAGAACCACGAGGCCTCCGACGCACCCGTGCCAGGTACGATACCAACACAGGAACCGATGATAGAACCCATCAGCACTGGTCGGAACATCCGCTTGTATTCATCTTTTGTGATTTTGCCGTCATCATTGCCGATTTTTCCGGCGTGAAGGTTCAACTCATTCCGCTTCAGCTCTGCCTTGCCAATGATTTCCACCAGTGCGAACAAACCGATGAGGGTAACGGCAAGGTCAAGACCCAGATACAGACGGGGAATACCAAATGTAAAGCGGTCATAGCTGGTCATGGGGTCTGCGCCCACACAGGAAATAAGCAAACCAAGGCAGGCGGCGATGATGCCCTTGACAAGGCTCTTACCAGAAACGCCTGCAATAATCGTCATGCCGAACAGGCAGACCATAAAGTACTCCGCCGTGCCGAGCTGTGCCGAAATTTTTGCGACCTGAGGGCCGAGGAAGAGCAGCACCAGCGCAGAGAAGATACCGCCAAAGGTAGATGCATAAAGTGCAATTTTCAACGCCGCCTTAGTGCGGCCCATTTTGGACAGCGGATAGCCGTCCAGCATAGTAGCCGCCGCGTGGGGCGTACCCGGCGTGTTGATAAGGATAGCCGATACCGATCCACCATAGCCACCTGCGCAGTAAATGCCCAACAGGAACATCATGCCGGGAATCGCACGCATGGTATAAGTGACAGGCAGGAATAGGATGATGCAGAGGATAACACTTAATCCCGGGATGGCCGCGAACACGCAGCCAATAAAGACGCCGAGGTTTATCCAGATGATATTTTCGAGGGTGAAAAGCAGCCCGGAGGCCGGGCCGATAAAGTCAAACAAACCCATATTCTGCCTCCTCAGAAACTAACATTCAGCACAAAGTGGAATACGACCCAAATCAACACAGCCATTGAAACTGTGATGGCATAGTAAAGGGGTTTCTTGCAGCGGAAAAAGACCAGAAATGCCAGTGCGCAGAATACAGCGCCCACAACAAACAGATCCGTGACCTCTGCCAGCAGATAAGTGACCACCAGAATGAGGACGATGACGAGTGCTTTTGTTTCCACCAAAAGATTCAGCGTTTTAGTTTTGGTCGGGCGGTGCATCACCATGTTGTATGCCTCGCGGCCCACCAGAAGGGCGCTCATGGCCAGCATGAGCCAGACCAGCATCGTCGGGAAAGCGCGGCCATTCACAACGTCTTTTTCCGAGATCTGCACCTGCTGCGGCATGATGAGCAGCAGCACGATGCCAATGACCAGAAACAGAATGCCGCAAATCAGGTCTACCGGGTACTCGATGTTCTTCTGTTCGAGCTTTGCGCCCCATTCATCCAGTTTTGCTTCGGCACGTTCTATCAGATTTTTCACTTGTTTCAACTCCTTTTGGAAACATAAAAGCAGGGAGAAGGGGATGTCCCCGTTCCCCCTGCTTCAGCTTTTTGTCGCTATGAGGGCTTTTTATCAGCCTGCCACGATGTCCTTATACTGCTCGACGATGCTCTTGACGTTCTCAATATGAGCTTTGACGTCATCTTCGCTCATCGTATCAACTTCCAGCAGCATGGTATCGTTCAGCCACTCGACCATTTCCTGATCGGCAAGGATCTTATCGTACAGCTCTTTCAGCTCTGCAACCTTTGCAGCATCGGTACCCTTGCGTGCCATCACGAAGCAGCGGTTGCGGAAGTAGGGGTAGCCCTTGGAGCCAACGCCCTCAACGCCTGCGAAGGGGCCGTTTTCGATAGCCTTGTCATCGAATGCGCAAACCACATCAACGCCGCCCTGCTGGTAGGTCTCAAGAATCTGAGACTGGTGAGAGACCGCGAAGTTCGTTTCACCCTTAGCTACAGCCTGTGCAGCCTCCGCAGCGGACTGGTACGGAGTCAGTTTCAGCTGGTCGCCGGCACCCATAGAGCCGAACAGAGCCGCTGCCAGGAAAGCCTCGGAGCCGGTAGCGCCGTTAACGGCCACGGATACGGGGTTGCCTGCCTTGACATAGGCCTCCAGATCGTCCAGATTCTTGAGGTTCAGTGAAGAATCAGCGGACAGGACGAAGACGGAGGAGTACAAGTTCTCCACGAACTCGAAATCGTCGTAGCTGAACTGCAGCTTGGCCGGATCCAGAGTCTCGGTAATGGCGAACAGACCCTCACCGGCGAAGACCAGTTCCTTATCATTTGCCTTAGTACTGGACACCCAAGTGTTGACAGTAGCAGCATCGCCCTTGACGGCTTCAGCAACCAGTGTGATTTTATTATCAGAATAATCAGGGGACTTGGCAGCAGCCTTTTGGCTGACCATCGCTGCTACACCAGACGGTGCCCACGGGCAGGTAACTTTCCAGCTCTCCTGTTTGCTTCCGCAGCCGGTAAGCATCGACAAAGCAAGGACACCGGCGGTGACCAACGCCGCAATACGCTTTTTCATCATTTTACTCTCCTTTTTTGTTTTGCCTTTTCGTGTGGTAGCAAGCACTTCACCGTGCTTTTGTTACCAACAAGATAACATTTCAAGCAATTTCAAGTCAACAAATTTTTTTATTTTATAAAAAAAGTTGTCTGGTAAAAGAGCTAAATGACCACATCTGTATTTTGCTGTAGAAAACTTATTGTGCACATTGCACATCCGCTTGAATCATCTTTGTGCAGCTTAAATTCTTTCATGATGTAAAGTGTATCATATTCATAATAGAAGTCTTACTATTGTCTCCATTCATAAATAATTTCTTCGGAATCATCTTGACGTACCCTACGAACCATGATATTCTCTATCACAAATCCCACTGAACTTGTAGATTGATTGCAAATCTTCTGCAAAAGTGGTTGGTTATCACCGTGAGCCCCACCACTTCAGTGAGGAAAAATCCACGAAAGAAGCTACCGCCCCGCAACACACCCGATTCATTTTGCCGCTGTTTCACCCGACAAAATCCATCGCTATGCTGCATGGGCGGTATTTTTCTTTTACGGGAAACGCACCTTGAAAATCTCATGAGCCGTCCGAACGTGATACCGACTTTCCGTCAACGCCGCTGCACAAACAGGGGTAGGAACTTCGTTCGGAGCAAACGGTGACCCCATTACATGAGCAGAACCCCCTCTACTTATTTTTTGCGTCTTAACAATTCGGAAACATTTGTTGAAAATGCGTTTTGAGCGCAGC
>OGPG01002022.1_pt1 | contig 12427 bp, 5 predicted proteins | sample 1552851 | NCBI WGS metagenome assembly OGPG01 (sample SAMEA2579909, study PRJEB22360) | human gut metagenome | biome: human gut; feature: human-associated habitat; material: faeces | place: Denmark | collected 2008/2010 | reverse complement strand
GGCCGCTGCTTTTCCGTTTTTCCCGCACTCCGAGAGGTGCCGGAGAAGCTCCTTCGCAATTTTATCTCCGGAAATATTTTTCTATCACTAAAAAACTTTCTATCTTTGAATAGCGAGTCGTATCAAGGCCGAGCGAAAAAACACAGGACTTCATGAAATTCACCTTTGGTAGACAGCAAAGCGACAGCTCCCTGATCTCCGCAGTCAAAAAGGGCGACAAGGGAGCCTACGAGCAACTCTTCGTACGCTACTACCCCACATTGTTGCGTTTCATACACGGTATGCTCAAAGATAACCACATGGCCGAGGATATCGCCCAGAATATCTTCATGAAACTTTGGATTCACCGCGAAAAGCTCGACAGTACGCAATCGCTCAAAAACTACCTATTCGTATTGGCCAAACATGAAATATTCAACATTTTCAAGGCCAAGCGTACGACCATGCTCTCCCTGCTGCCCCAGCTCAACGACCGCGATATCGAAGATCGAGGCTATTCGATCGAAGAGCAATACAACTATGCCGAACTGAACGAGCTGCTCATCCAGAACATCTCAAAAATGCCGCCCCAACGGCAATTGATCTTCCGCATGAGCCGCTGCGAACATCTCTCTAACCGCGAGATCGCCGAACGGCTGGGTCTCTCGGTGCGCAGCGTCGACAAACACATCGAACTGGCTCTGAAAGATCTTCACAACTCCATCTGCTGATTCTCCCCCTCCTTCCTTCGTTTTTTCATTTTTTTTCGCCATTCCGATTACGCAATCGGGAGCGTTCGGTTGTTCTTATTATAGCAGGACGTCCGGAAGAGGCACGCGTCCGGCGAATAACAAGGGAAAAGGGTCATGACCAAACTAAACGAATATTTCGAAAACAAACTCTCCGCACAAGAACAGCTCGAAGTGCAAATGTGGCTCGCCGAGAACGGATACAATCCGGATACCGAAGCACAACTGGAAGAGCTTTTCGACAAGCTGCACGTCGACGACGAAGCGGCAGCCAAAGCCGCCTTCCAACAGGTCGCCAGCCGGCTCGGCATTACCGCAGAAGCACGAAACACGACTGCCTGCCGCTCGCGTATCGCCGCATGGAGCCAACGAATCGCTGCAATCCTCATCGTTCCGCTCTTGTGCGCAGTCTGCCTGCTCTACGCCACCCGTCAGCCGGAAGTAGAGTGGTTCGAGAAGCAGGTACCCTACGGAGAAATCGCCTCTCTGACCCTTCCCGACGGCACGCACTTGCACCTCAACTCCGGCAGCCGCATTACCTATCCGTCGGCCTTTACCGGCAAGGAGCGTCGCATCTTCGTCGATGGCGAGATATTCGCCGATGTGGCGAAAGATCCCCACAAACCCTTCATCATTCGTTCGGGCGACGTCGGCATTCGCGTTCTGGGCACCAAATTCAACTTCAAGTCCTATACGAACACCGACTGCATCGAGCTGTTGCTGGTCGACGGGGCGGTCCAGTTCGACATCGACACCGATACCCGCAAACAGCAATTGCGGATGGAGCCGGGCGATCTCGTACTCTACGACCGCGTCTCGAACGACATCAACCTCTCGACGTTCCAACCCGAACATTTCAAATCGTTCGCGGACAACAGGGCCATCCACTTCTTCAATCTGCGTATGCATGACATCGCGTTAGACCTCGAACGACTGTTCGGCACCCGCATCGTCATTCTCGACGAGGCGCTCGCTCAGACACGTTATTTCGCCTATTTCACCAATAACGAAACGCTGGATCAAATTCTCTCGGCGATCAATTCCGACCGCAAGATGAAGATTTCCCGTCGCGACGGAGTCGTCTACCTTTCGTTGAAATGACAAACCCGAATCCTGCCGACAACCCAAACCGAACGCCTATGAAAAACTGACTATCACTACCTTCCGCTTTTTCCTGATCCTTTTCCGTTATTCGTCCGGATGCCGCCGACCCCGGCATCCCTGCCTTAAATTTGAACCTTAAACCAGCCTAATCATGGGAAAAGACTGCAATCGTCGAGGATTTCGCTCCACGAATTTCCTCTATGTAGTTATTCTCTGTTTGTTGCTCAGCCCTGCCACGGGTTTTGCTCAAACAAAGAGAATCAATCTCGAATTGAAGAACGTAACCGTTCAGGAGGCAGTGACCTCGCTGAACCGTACCGAAAACTACTCCATTCTCGTCAGTTCGGACGAGGTAGATCTGAACAAACGCATATCCGTTTCGGCCCAAAACGCCACCATCCGCGAAATTCTCGATCAGGTATTCGCGGGGCAGGAAGTCAATTGCACGATCAACGGAAACCGCATCATCGTCACCAAGCGGCAATCCGCGCCCATGGCCGAAACGCCGACCGCCCCGGACGACTCCGTATACGGCCGAGTGACCGACACCAAAGGACAGCCGATTATCGCTGCGACGGTCACGATCGAAGGATCCCAAAAAGGCACACTGACCGGAGCCGACGGGACTTTCGAATTGACGGAGGTGACCTTTCCCGCCCAACTCAACATCTCCTATCTGGGTTACATCACACAAACCGCAACAATCGAGCAAGGGGGGGGGAGGAATCTTCCGCTCAACATCGTCCTGAAAGAGTCTGACAACCTGATGGACGAAGTCGTAGTCGTCGGCTACGGTACACAGCGCAGAGCCAACCTGTCCGGAGCCGTGGCGACTATCAGCGGCAAAGACCTCAATGCCCGTCCGGTCGTCTCGGCAGCCAATGCGCTGCAAGGCGCCGACCCTTCCGTGAACATCACCTTCGGAACCGGATCACCCGAATCCTCCTATTCGATCAATATCCGCGGTTCGATTTCCCTCAATAGCGGGTCACCGCTCGTACTGGCCGACGGCGTGGAGGTGAGTCTCAGTCAGATCAACCCCAACGACATCGAATCCGTATCCGTGCTCAAAGACGCCTCGTCATGCGCCATCTACGGCGCCAAGGCTTCGGCCGGCGTAGTGCTCATCACGACCAAAGCGGGCAAGAAAGGCCAACGGGCCCATGTCACCTACAACGGGCGCTTCGGCTGGGCCAAGAACACCACTTCGACCGACTTTATCGATACGGGTTACGACCACGTGCGTATCGTCAACCAGTTCATGAACGACTCGTCGGACGGCACGATGGACATTTTCCGCTACACCGAAGAGAACGGAGGTCTGCAAAAACTCTACGAGCGTCGCAACGACCGTACGCCGCACCCCGATCGTCCATGGGTCGAAGTCGGCAACGACGGCAAGTACTATTACTACGGCAACTTCGACTGGTACGGCTATTTCTACAACCGCGTGCGGTCGCAGCAGGAACACAACCTCTCGCTCTCGGGCAGTACGGACAAAGTATCCTACTACGCAAGCGGCCGTTTCTACCAACAGTACGGCATGTTCAACATCAACAAGGACAAGTTCAACGACTATGCCTTCCGCACCAAGGTATCGGCCCGGATAGCTCCGTGGCTGAAATACTCGAACAACACCAGCTTCGACACCACGGACTACAAGTACGGCGGCCATCAGGACTACGAAGGCACGATCAACGCCCTGCAATCGAACATCTGCGCCGCATTCCTTCCCTACAACCCCGACGGCACGATCGTACAATACGTCAACCAACTGGGCAAGAACTCCCCGATCGGAGCCGGCCGCGGAGGACAGATGACCGCCGACCGTTCGAAAAACACGCGCGAGAAACGCTACCTCACCTTCTCGAACCAGTTCGACGTCACGCTCTTCAAAAAACTCGTCCTCACAGCGGTCTACGACTACCGTCAGCGGGACAATCTCTTCAAATACCGCAACAACACGTTCGAATATTCGCGCCAGCAGGGCGTCGTGGAGACGTTCACGTCGGGATCGGTCGAAAATTCCTACCGCGAGATACACCAAACCTACAAAGGACATAACGTCAACATCTACGGAACTTACGAGAATTCGTGGGGCGGCCACAATCTGAAAATCACAGCCGGAGGCCAATACGAAGACTACCGCTCAACCTCGCTCGACGCAAAACAGACCGACCTGTCGAGCGACGACATCGACTCCTTCACGGTAGCGACGGGCCCCATCACCCTCTCGCAATCGATCACAGCCTACCGTACGCTGGGATTCTTCGGACGTGTGAATTACGACTACAAGGGCCGCTACATTTTCGAGGCGAGCGCCCGCGGCGACGGTTCGTCGCGCTTCGAGTCCGACCATCGCTGGGGATTCTTCCCCTCTGCGTCGGCCGCATGGCGCATCAGCGAGGAGTCGTTCTTCACCCCGGCACGGGACATCGTCGACAACCTCAAATTGCGTCTTTCGGTAGGCAGTCTGGGCAATCAGCAGGTATCCAACTATGCCTACATCGAGCAGATCAGCACCGACAATCAGATGAACTATACCTTCGACGGACAGGAAAAAGCCTTTTATGCCAACGTCACGGATCCGCTCTCGTCGGGTCTGACGTGGGAAACCGTAACCACCTACGACGTCGGACTCGACATAGGCCTTCTGAACAATCGTCTCAATTTCACCGGAGACTATTATATCCGCGATACGAAGGACATGCTCACCACTTCGCTCACGCTGCCCAGCGTCTTCGGCGCCAATACTCCGAAAGCCAACTGCGCCGACCTGCGCACAAAGGGCTGGGAGATATCGCTGAGTTGGCAAGACGAATTCCAACTGGCGGGGAAACCCTTCTCGTACCACGTATCGGCTTCCGTGGGTGACTACATTACCAAAATCACCAAATACCACAATCCTGATCGGGTGATCTCCGACCGCTATGAAGGTCAAACGCTGGGCGAAATCTGGGGATACCACGTCGAAGGTCTGTTCAAAACCGACCGCGAAGCCGCCGAATACCAGGCCTCGATCGACGACAAGGCGGTCAATAACCGCGTCTATCAGAACAAAGGGCCTGCCGGCAACCGTCTTCGCGCGGGCGATGTCCGTTTCGCCGACCTCGACGGCAACAACATCATCTCCGAAGGTTCGGGCACCGTGGACGATCCGGGCGACAAACGCATCATCGGCAACTCGCTGCCCCGTTACAACTACTCGTTCCGGCTGGGTTTCAACTGGATGGGATTCGACATATCGGCCTTCTTCCAGGGCATCGGACGTCGCGACTGGTATCCGGCTGCCAACCAAGCCTCCTTCGACTTCTGGGGCCCCTATGCCTTTCCGCCCACTTCGTTCATCCACAAGGACTTTTATTCGAACTGCTGGTCGGAGGATAATCGCAATGCCTACTTCCCCCGTCCGCGCGGCTACAATGCCTACTCCGGCGGTGCGTTGGGCGAGAAAAACGACCGCTATCTTCAAAATCTCGCCTATCTGCGTCTGAAAAATCTCACGATTGGCTATACCGTACCCGAGAATCTCACTCGCAAAATCGGTATCAGCCGCGCCCGCATCTATTTTTCGGGTGAAAACCTCTGCTATTGGTCGCCGCTGAAAAAACACAACAAGACCATCGATCCCGAGCTGGCCGGATCGAGCGGTACGAACAAGGCCAACTCCGGAACAGGATACGCCTATCCCAAAACGCTTTCCATAGGCGTCGACATCAGCTTCTAACGCATAAAGAAAACGACAGATGAAAACACTGCAAAAAATATTGGCAACGATCCTGCTGGGCGCCGCATGTTCCAGCTGCGACCTGACCCTTATTCCCGAAGATACGGTCACTCCGCAGACCTACTTCCAGTCGGAAGTGGACCTCCGCCTGTGGACCAATCAGTTCTACACGCTGCTCGACTCCCCCGACAGCGCCTCGGGGCTCAACGCCGACGACATGGTGGACAAGAGCATGGGCGACGTGATCTCGGGAACCCGCATGGCCTCCAACGAAAAAGGTTGGACCTGGACCGCCCTGCGCAAAATCAACTACTATCTGGCGAATTCGCATAACTGCACCGACGAAGCCGTCCGCACCAAGTACGACGGCGTGGCCTACTTCTTCCGCGCCTATTTCTACTACGAGAAGGTACTCCGCTACGGCGACGTACCCTGGTACGAGCAGGTCATCGGCTCCGAAGAGGAGGAGTTGCTGAAAAAGCCCCGCGAAGATCGCGGCATCATCATGGATCACGTGATGAACGACCTCAAAAACGCAATCGAAATGCTGCCCCGCGAAAAGGATGTCGCCCGCGTAACCCGTTGGTCGGCCCTGGCTCTCAAATCGCGTATCGCCCTCTACGAAGGCACGTGGCGCAAATACCGGAATCTGCCCGATGCCGACAAGTATCTGCAACTGGCCGCCGACGCCGCATCGACCTTCATCTCCGAAAGCGGCTACTCGCTCTACAAGGAGGGAACGGAACCCTATCGGGATCTCTTTTGCAGCGACGACGCCAAACAGGAAGAGGTCATTCTGGCCCGCATCTACAACTTCGAAGGACTGAATCTCTCCCACAACGTGCAGTTCAACATCCGCAACTCCGCAGCAGGTTTCACGCGCCGTTTCATGAACCATTACCTCATGGCCGACGGTTCGCGCTTCACCGAAAAAGAGGGACACGAAACGATGTCCTACACCGAAGAGACCGCCGGACGCGACCCCCGTATGGCACAGACCGTACTCTGTCCGGGCTACATCGCCAAAGGCGAGGAGTCGGTCACGGCGAACGACATGACGGCGATGACAGGATACGAACCTATCAAGTTCGTCTCGACGGCAGCCCACAGCGGAGCGTCGAAAGGCACCTCCGACTGGCCGTTGTTCCGTACGGCGGAGGTCTATCTCAACTACGCCGAAGCCAAAGCCGAACTGGGAACGCTGACGAAAGACGACCTGCTCATTTCGATCGACAGAATCCGCGACCGGGCCGGCATGAAGGGGCTCGACATGGCCGCTGCCAACGCCAATCCCGATCCCTTCCTCCTGGCCTGCTATCCCAATGTCACCAAAAGCGAAAACACGGGAGTCATCCTCGAAATCCGTCGGGAGCGCACGATCGAACTCGTGATGGAAGGGCTGCGCATGTGGGACATGTTCCGCTGGAAAGAGGGTGCGCAACTGGTCAACGAAACCAACCCCTACTACGGAATCTATTTCTCCGGACCGGGACTCTACGACATGGACGGCGACGGCAGGAACGACCTCGAACTCTATGTCGACAAGCAGACCAGCAGTCCAGCCGACGGATTGACGGTACTGCGCATCGGATCGGACATCATTCTCTCCGACATGGCGGAAAACCGAGGTTACGTGGTGGCGTGGAGTACGCTGAAATACACTTGGAACGAGGAACGCGACTACCTGTGGCCCATTCCGGCCGACCAGCGCGTACTGACGGGCGGACTGCTGACCCAGAATCCCGGATGGACCGACAGCACCGATTTCGACTGACGCTTTCGCAACCCGATAAAATCAAAAGACAATGAAACGAACTCTGATAACATCACTTTTGGCATCGGCTCTTCTTTTCGGCGGCGGATGCAGCGACGACTTCGACGACTCCGCCCTGTGGAAAGGGGTCGACGAGATATACAACCAACTCACGGAACTCGAAAAACAGGCCGATCAACTCAACGACCAGATCCGGCTGCTCTCGTCCATCGTCAACGGCGGAGCCATAACCTCGATCACGCAGGACGCCGAGGGCAACGACGTCATCCGGTTCAAGGGGGCCGACAATATCGAACACAGCGTCACCGTCGCCACGAAGGACGACGTCTCCTCGGCACCGATCCTCGGTACGAAAGAGGAGAACGGCGTACTCTACTGGACGACTACCGTCGACGGAAACACCGATTTTCTGAAAGACACCGACGGCTCGAAAATCCCCGTTGCGGGGCGTACTCCCGAAATGGCCGTCGACAAAGAGGGTTACTGGACCCTCAACGGCCGGCGATTGACCGATGCGTCGGGAAACCCGGTGAAAGCCGAAGGAAAGCAGACGTCGCTCATCACAGGAATCTCGCGCGACGACAACGGCAACGCCATCTTCACGCTGGGCGACGGATCGACCGTATCCGCACCGATATTCGACGCCTTCAACATCGTCTTCAAGATCGGCGACACCGCCTTCGACGACGAGTACACCGTCGAAGACGTTTCGCAGCCACTCACGATCGGTTACGAGATCACGGGCGAAAAGGCCGACGAAGCGATCCTGAAAATAGTGCGCTGCGAGCAGCTCGCGGCCGTAGTCGACACCTCGGCCGAAACCGTCGTCGTAACCTTCGAAGCGCCTTTCGAAGAAGGATGCTTCGCCCTGATGCTCTGCGACCTGCAAGAGAACGTGCTGATCCGCATGGTGCGTCTGGCGTCGGCGAGCGCCAAACCCGAATATTACGGTATCAAAACCGCGGACGACCTGCGCGAATTCGCCCGGGCCGTAAATACGGGGCGCAACTACGACCGCTATCGCGATGAAACCGGCGACGTCGTTCTGCTGGACGATGTCGACATGAACGGGATCACCGAATGGACCGCCATCGGAACGACCGAACACCCCTTCTCCGGCAAGTTCAACGGCAAAGGCCATACGATCCGCAACATCGCATGGACGGCCGATGCCGCGAAATCGACGGCACACGGTCTGTTCGGCGTACTGAATCAGGCCTCCGTCCGGAATCTCACGGTCGGCGGCTCGGGCGATCGGATCATCGTCCGGGGGACTGCCGCAGCCGGTACGGCCATCGCGGGCGTAGCGGAGTTCGCTACGGAATCGGTCATCGAAAACGTCGCCAACAACGTCTCGATCTCGTTCGAAGGCGAAGACCCCGCCGACACGCCGGTGATGCTCGCCGGCATCGTCGGACAGATGTCCGGAACGACTCTCGGCGGACAATCCGCCGAAGCAGGGTGTACCAATAACGGCGATATCACCTCAGGAGCGATCGCCAACACCGGAAACGGAGGTAAAGGCATGCAGGTAGCCGGCATCTGTGCGTACATCAAAAATACAGACGGCAACTTCATGGGTCACTGCACCAACAACGGACGCGTGAACGCACCCTCCGGACGCGGCGGAGGGCTGGCCGGAACCTTCGAGAAGGGAACCATCGCCAACTCGACGAACGCCGGACTCGTCGAAGACGACGCAGTCGGACAGTACGCCGGACAGAAGGACAAATACGGCATCAAACGCATGGGCGGTCTGGTCGGAGGTTCGACCTCGGCGGAGTGCATCATCGAGAACTGTACCAATTCCGGAAACGTCATCTCGCACCTCGGCTGCCGTACGGGCGGATTCGTGGGGCACAATGCCGGCACGATCCGCACCTGCAAGAACACCGGCGCCATCATCGGCAACGTGACCGTCGCCGGTTCGGACTATCACGGTCCCGGATGGGCCTGCGGCTATAACAAGAGTGCATCTCTCATCTCGGACTGCATCGGACACGGATTCGTCGGCGATTACGACACGTACAAAGACTCCCCGACGACGGCTCCCGCAGCCATGCACACCTCGGCCGTTTGTCACAAACGTTCGAACTACGACACAGAGGAAAACACCGTGGACTGGACGCTTCCGTCCTACTACGATTGGGAGCTCAAACAGACCGTCGCACTTCACCCCGGAGTGAAATACACCTACTACGAATTCACCAACCTACCGCGCAAAATGCACGTACTGGAACTCGACCTGACGAACGACGCCGTGGAGATATCCACCTCGATGGCCGACGACCTCGTACCCAATCCCAACGGCAACAACAACAGCAACAACGGCAAAAACATCCGCGAGACACTTTCGGAAAACTGCAACCGGAAGCGTGCCGAAGGACAAAATATCATCGCCGGCATCAATTCGGGCTTCTTCAATTCGCATGACGGATTCCCCCGCGGACTGCACATCGAGGAGGGACGCCCCGACTTCGTCAACAACAAGAGCGTCCGCACGTCGCTGACCAACCATGCGAATGCCTTCACTTTCTTCAAGGATCGTACGGTGAGCTGCGGCAAAAAGACCTTCTCCGGCAAAATCGAAGTCGGCGGTACGGAATACGAATACCACTCGATCAACGACACGATCCTGCGTTCGGGCAGCACGTTGCAAGAAGCCGACCTCTATACTGCACGAGACAAGAAAATACCTCATCCCGACGCTCCCTCGCTGACCAATACGCTCTCCAAAAAGGCGCTCTACGTCGTCGCGAAAAACAAGTCGGGCAATCCCGTGACGGTCAACGACGGCTGGTTCGAAGCCACTGTAACCCAGATCGCGGACGGTCGTTCGACGGAGCTCGCCGAAGCGCCCTATCTGACGGCCCTCGACGAATGGGCCGTACAGCTCACCGGAGCCACCGCCGAAGCGTTCGCCGCGAAACTCTCCGTGGGTTCGACGCTCCGCATCCGCGCAGACGTGACGGTCAACGGAATCTCGACCCCGATTCTGACACAGAACTCCACGATGTATCAGTTCATGGTCGACGGCGAAGACAAGAGTTTCGACACAGACAAATACGACCCGATGACTTACGTGGGCATCGACAAGGCCGGAACGAAAGTCTGCTTCTTCGTCATCGACGGCCGTCAGGACTGGATTTCGATGGGCGTAAAATTCTATGAAATGGTCCGCATCGCCCAAAAATTCGACTGCTGGAACGTAACGAGATTCGACGGCGGCGGTTCGACGGCCATGTGGCTCTACACCGACGGCGCCGGCAAGGTGGTCAACCAGCCGTCCGATGCGAAAGGCGAACGCTCGTGCATGAACTACCTCCACGTGCGGATCAAGCAATAATCCCTTAAACAGCAAGAAAAATGAGAAAGTTTTCGAACATCATATCGCTCGCCGCATGTTTCGTTCTTCTTTGGGGATGCGACGAATACGACGACGGAGAGCTGCGGCAAAACATCGATGCCATCGAGCAGGAACTCACGGAGACCGAAAAGCGTGTCGAGCGACTGAACGAAGAGATGAATTCGCTTTCGGCGTTGATCAACAGCAGCTTCATCTCCTACCTCAAACAGGACGACGAGGGCAACTACGTCATCAGCTACCGCGACCACGGCGGCGAAACGAAGACCGTTACCCTCGCCACGCAGGACGACGTGGTAACCGCTCCGATCGTCGGTGCCGGCGAATTCACCGACGGGAAACTCTACTGGCGTACGACCGCTGACAACGGCAAGACCTATCAGTGGCTGCTCGACAAGGAGGGCAAGATGATGCCCGTGGGCGGTGTACCTCCCGCGATGGACATCGATGCCGAAGGATTCTGGATCGTCGACGGCCAGCGTCTCACGGACAAGGAAGGCAATCCCATACTGGCCAACGATGTCAGCAACACCCTCTTCCAGAAGGTGGAGACCGACGAAGAGAGCGGTATGGTCCGCTTCACGCTCGCCGACGGAAGCACCTTCGAGATTCCAGTGTTCGAAGCCCTGAGCATCCGGTTCGATGCAGCTCCCGTAACGGCCGTCCCCGACCGTTCGATACCGGTCGAAATCGAATACACCGTAGCGGGCAGCGAAGCCGAAACGGCGTATGTCGACTACTTCACGGCATGGAACGTAACGGTGAAAATCGACAAATACACCCGTACGATCTCGGTGAAGCTGGACGAAAATGCCGAAGAAGGCAATGTCGTCGTCATCGCCTCGGCCGGCGGCAATACCGTTCTCAAACCATTATTCTTCACCTATGGAACGGCCCAGATCGACCCTCCGACGTGGGATCCGCAGTTCGGAACGGGAGCGGAGGTCGCCCTCGAAGGCGAATTCACGGAATTCGACATCAGGGTGTCGGCCAACATCGACTATGAGGTAACGATCGCAGAGGAGTGTCAGTCGTGGCTCAAACCCGCCCCCAAGACACGCGCGGAGACGGTCACGACGACCCACTCGTTCGTAGCCGACTACTATGAAAACGACAGCGGCGCTGACCGCAAAGGCTCGATCACATTCTCGAATCGCCCCTACGGCATCACCGTAACGCTCGGCGTCCGCCAATCGCCGGTCGTTCCTGACACCCCGACCGAACCGGGCATCGCAACGGGCGCAGACCTCGTGGCCTTTGCCAAGGCCGTCAACGCCGGCGGAAGCACGGATCGTTGGGAGAACGCTTCGGGAGAGGTGGTGCTGCTCAACGACATCGATCTGACGGAACTTACCGAATGGACTCCGATCGGACAGGGCAAGGCCACCGGATCGCCCTCCTACAATACGTTGACAAACCCCTTCACGGGCGTGTTCGACGGCCAGGGTTTCACGATCAAGGGAATCCGATGGACCTTCAACGTCGAGAACGAGACGACCCATCTCCACGGCCTGTTCGGAGCGATAAAGGACGCTACGATCAAAAACCTCAAACTGGGCGCCGCAGGGGATCAAATTACCCTCGTGGGTACGAGTCAGAACGTCGTATCGGCCGGTGCACTGGCGGGTTACGCCGAAGGATCGACGATCGTCAACGTCACCAACAATGTCTCGGTGATCCTCACGGGCGACAATCCCGACGCCACGCTGATGATGCTCGCCGGGATCGCC
>OGPG01001998.1_pt1 | contig 12582 bp, 10 predicted proteins | sample 1552851 | NCBI WGS metagenome assembly OGPG01 (sample SAMEA2579909, study PRJEB22360) | human gut metagenome | biome: human gut; feature: human-associated habitat; material: faeces | place: Denmark | collected 2008/2010 | reverse complement strand
AATGAAGGAAAACTGATAGCATGATAACAATTATAGGAGTACGTTTTCGAAACGTAGGAAAAGTATATTATTTCTCGCCGAGAGAGCTGGACATCTGCGTGGGCGACCACGTTATCGTTGAGACGGCGCGCGGCGTAGAGTATGGTTTCGTTGTGCTGGGGCCAAAAGAAGTTGACGATTCCAAGGTGATCCAGCCGTTGAAAGAAGTCATCCGCATTGCAACGCCGAAGGATGATGCGCGGGAGGAGAGCAACCGCAAGAAAGAAAAAGAAGCGTTTGAAATCTACCAGAAGAAGATCCGGGCGCACAACCTGGAGATGAAGCTGATCGATGCAGAGTATACGTTTGACAATAACAAGATGCTGTTTTACTTTACCGCCGACGGAAGAATTGATTTCCGTGAGCTGGTAAAGGATCTGGCGGCTGTCTTTAAGACGAGAATCGAGCTTCGCCAGATCGGTGTCCGCGATGAGACCAAGATGGTTGGCGGAATCGGCATATGTGGAAGGGAGCTCTGCTGTAACAAGCATTTGTCGGAGTTCGTTCCAGTATCAATCAAGATGGCAAAGGAGCAGAACCTGTCACTGAATCCTACTAAGATATCCGGTGTGTGCGGAAGACTTATGTGCTGTCTGAAGCATGAGCAGGACACTTACGAGTATCTGAATGAGAAGCTTCCGAATGTAGGAGATTTCGTCAGGACCATAGATGGCAACAAGGGCGAGGTCATGTCAGTGAACGTTCTCCGGCAGAAGGTTAAGATCGTGGTGACAGACAAGGATGACAACAAGGAAGTTATGGAGTATCCTGTGGCTGAACTCAAGTTCAAGCCTAAGAGAAGAAAGAATTCAGAGAGACTCAGCGCTGAGGAGTACAAGGCACTTGAGGCATTGGAGGACAAGGGTGGAAAGTCCAAATTTGACGATTAGACCGGAAGTGGTTATAAAATCCTGTGAGAGGATAGATGACCTGCAGTGCAAGGGTTATCAGATCATACAGAACAGCGGAATGTTCTGCTTTGGGATGGATGCTGTGCTGCTGGCAAACTATGTGAGATTTAAGCGCGGTGGCAGATATCTGGATCTCGGAACGGGAACAGGTATCATACCTATACTTCTTGCTGCAAAGGAGTATGGGGATGAAACTCTTACCAGAGATGAGAGACTTGCTGGTTTGAATGCCGATGATTATAGATCCTCACATGATTGTATTGCCGTAGATGGAGTTACTAATTCGGATGCAGGGGTGAATCAGCAGCCTGGCGGTAAAATGGCAGATGGAGCACGGTTTATAGGCATAGAGCTTCAGCCTGCATGTGCGGACATGGCGGCAAGGAGCGTGAGCCTCAATGGGCTTGACGGTTTAGTGCGAATAGATAACGGAGATATAAAGGAGGTCTCTTGTAACTACAAGAAGGCCTCCTTTGACATAGTGACCTCAAATCCGCCATACATAAAGGGCAGTCACGGTCTGGAGAATCCGGATGCACCTAAGAACATAGCGAGACATGAGGTACATGTGACATTGGATCAGGTGGTGGCGGCGGCAGAGTATGCCCTTAAACCCGGCGGAAGCTTCTATATGATACACAAGCCGTTCAGGCTTGCTGAGATATTTGAATGCCTGCATGAGCACAGGCTTGAGCCAAAGAGGATGCAGCTTGTACATCCATACATAGATAAGGAGCCGAACATGGTCATAGTGGAGGCCGTTAAGGGTGGCAACTCCATGATCAAGATTGATCCGCCTATGATAGTCTACAAAGCTCCGGGAGTGTACACGGAGCAGCTGCTTGCGACGTATGAAGGCACGGCAAAGCGGTAACAGGCAACGGCTGCAGCATGAAAGTGAAAAATGTTGTAAACACCCTAATGTACATATTACAGATAGTGAGGTTTATATATGGCAGGCAAATTATATCTGGTGGCAACACCCATAGGAAATCTTGAGGATATGACATATAGAGCCGTCAGGGTTCTTTCCGAGGTGGATGTGATAGCGGCGGAGGATACGAGGAACAGTATCAAGCTGCTCAATCATTTCGAGATCAAGACTCCCATGACGAGTTATCATGAATACAATAAATACGACAAGGCGAAGGTTCTCGTTGAGAAGATGCAGCAGGGACAAAGCGTTGCAGTTATCACTGATGCCGGAACTCCGGGTATATCTGATCCCGGGGAGGAGCTTGTGAGACAGGCTCTTGCCGCAGAGCTTGAGGTTACACCGGTGCCGGGGGCGTGTGCATGTATATCGGCGCTCATCAGCTCAGGACTTTCGACCAGAAGATTTGCATTTGAGGCGTTTCTGCCGTATGACAAGAAGGATAGAACAAGAGTGCTTGAGGAGATGAAGCGAGAGACGAGGACTATGGTGATGTATGAGGCTCCACACAAGCTGAAGAAGACTTTGGCGGAACTCATGGAGGCTCTCGGTGACAGGCATATAACACTTGCCAGAGAGATCACCAAGAAACATGAAACCATAGAGCCTATGATGCTCTCTCAGGCGATAGCTCGTTACGAGGGGGAAGATCCGAGAGGAGAATTCGTCATAGTGATAGAAGGGCTTGATGTGAAGAAGCTTGAGGAAGAGAAGAAGAGCTCGTTCGAGGCTATGTCCGTGGAGGAACATGTCCAGACGTACGTTGATCAGGGTATGTCCAAGAAGGATGCGATCAAGCAGGCAGCTGTAGACCGCGGAGTCCCTAAGAGGGATGTGTATAATGCGGTGATGAAATAGAAAACGGAGGTAGATTGGTGTCAGGTGCGGATAAACAAAAGATTATCTGTACCTGACACTTCTTGCTTAAAAATCTCCTTCATTTCAGATTTATCTCCATCATTTTATCAATAAATGATGGAGATAATAATAGACATGATGGAAATAACACTCCCCATATTCACACCTTATCTTTTGAATTGTAAAACATACTGGTTTCTTATTCTCTGTTCCGGTCTGACATCAACCAGATATAAGAATAATAAAAATATCCATTCCAATGGTTTCATTATAATATAAACAACATCTGCTCTAAGAGGATTTGTTATGAGTTTCGACAGTGGATAGCCGTATGTATCATATATGTGGCGAACCATCCTGTGAAAACTTGGAAATTTTATCTGAATCACTTCTTCAAATGCGTTGGCAATACATAATTGTCTGTTTACAATGATCGTTGCACCTCTCCTGCTTCCAAATCTAAGCGGTTTCACAACTTTTTTGTGCCCACCGGCGGCTACCGTACAAAGATAATGTCCTTCGTAATCTGATGGCGGTGGTGGTGTCTGCTTTGAAAATGTCCAATCTGCAGTATCTGTAAATGCCTTAATCGGAGCATCCAGTCCCTGACCAATTAGGACAAATATAATCTCGATAATTGCCACAACCAGAAACAGTGCAACAAAAATTACAAAGGTGTACCTGGATAAGCTGTTAATGATATCGTAAAATTTCTTGAAACGTATATTGTTATCCTGTGCTGCTGCTCTGTTTTTAAAGATTTCTACCTGTTGCAGCGTATGTCTCTGAATTGCTCTTGCAGATAACAGCAATATGTTGAAATGATAAACGTAAAATAACAATTCTAAGGGATCATCAATATTTTTAGATAACTGAACTGCAAATGTAATCTGCAATACATTAAGCAGGATAATAAAGGAAATGGCAGCCGCGGATACTAATGGCGGCAGTCGGTCGGTATTTATGTATAACAACAAAAAATATGCAGCAAATCCTAATAAAGCAACCCAGGAAATTCCCCAATACCCGGAAGAAATCACATAGTGAAATTGCATAGTATTAACCTGTTCATACCAGTCGCCTGCTGTATCATACGTTATCGCAAACAGCATCAGATATAACAGGCCGCCAACCAGAACAGTTACGGTTGAGATAAGCTTTTCCTTTTGGGGTTTGGCAGAAAAACAATTGTAAATATTCCAGACTGTTAAAGTTCCGGGTATAATAAATGCGACTATACCGAAAAATAAAAATATTAATATGTCGTTCAAATGAAACATTTACAAATCTCCCTTTCACAAATACTGCCGATCAGACATCCCCATTTATATAAACCCTAGGTACCCTCACCGATATGTTGCACACGATCACATCCACGTTGGTGTCGAGCATATTTGCCATGTCTTCGATGGACATGCCCTTGCCGAGAAGAGTCACGGTGTCGCCGCGCTTTACATCCGGGATGTCTGTAATGTCTGCCATGCACTGATCCATACATACGCGTCCGATGATCGGCGCTTCATGGCCGTTTATGATGACCTTGCCCTTGTTGGACAGATAGCGGCTGTAGCCGTCGGCAAATCCGACAGGCAGAGTGGCGATCTTTGTAGGCCTTTTGGTGACAAATGTTCCGCCGTAGCCGATTTCTGAACCGGCAGGAACCTCCTTCACCATGGCAACGTATGTGTACCAGCTGAGGATCTCCTGAAGTCCTGAATTCTTCCAGTCAAAATCATCAGAAGGAGTGAGACCATAGAGGATATCACCGCATCTGACTGCGTCGAGCTGTGCCTCAGGCAACATCAGTATGGCAGGGCTGTTGGCTACGTGGTGCTTTGGTATGACAACCCCCATTTCCTCAAGTTCATTTACGGCGTGGAGGTATAGGTCAAGCTGCTTTCTGGCGCTTGTGTGGTCGCCCTCGTCTGCCCTTGCAAAATGTGTAAATATACCTGTTACGTTCAGGTCATCCATCTCGCAGATCTTCTTTATAGTGTCAAATGATTCCTGACATACCGGGAATCCTATTCGGTTCATACCGGTGTTCAGCTTTATCTGGACATTCTGTTTCTTGCCGGCTCTTCTTGCAGCGGCAGCCATGTTCTCAGCACCCTCCATTGAAAAGACAGTGAGATCAAGGTCGTACTTTGCGGCCTCATCCAGCATGTCATCTGCTGTATCGCCGAGGATAAGGATAGACTCTGTGGCCCCCGTGTCCCTGAGCATCTTTCCCTCTTCCCAGATGGCAACGGCGTAGCTGTCTATGCCACATTCCTTGAGTGTCGGGTAAAGTCCTGCAATACCGTGGCGGTATCCATCGCCCTTCATGACAGCGATAAATTCAACACCCGGTTTCAGTCTTGATTTTATGTTGGCAATATTGCTCCTGAGCTTTGCCAGATCTATAACTGCTGCAGTTCTTCCTGCAAATGGTCTGTTATTCATAGTCATTCTCCTGTTTTACAACTGTCAAATTATAGTAACCATGTAATTATATTTTTATTTGTTGAATGAGTCAACATGTGTGTTATGATGTTGTCAAAAGCCACGCAGAATATATATTTTACAACCCTGTTGTATCTAACTCTATGATCATCTGTTCCAGTTTTTGCTCTCTTAATAAATAGCACATATAGATTGGAAGATATGTTATAGCACCATCTGTCTCCACGTTTCCAATTGATAAAACATATGCTTTTTCAAGATGATAATCCGGAACTTTCATAAAATTATCCAACGCTTTGTGCGATTTATAAGCCTTTCCCGATTTAACTTCAATTGGAACAACCTGACCATTCATTTCTATTGCGAAATCCATCTCTCCGATTTTCTGCTTTTTACAGAAATAAGGTTCGAAACCATTGGCAACCAATTGCTGTGCGACTGCATTTTCAAAATGAGCACCATTGTTGACCTCTCCGTTTTTATTTATCAGCTCAACTTTAGTTTCTGCCGGATAAGCGCTGGTCAGCAGACCGATGTCACTCGAGAAAAGTCTGAACACATTACTGCACTTGCTCGCCAGAAGTGGGATTACCGGCGCATCTACATTGTAAACAGGCAACGCCACGCCTGCATCTTTTAACCATAAAAAGCTGTTTTCATATCGATTAAATTTCAATTCTTTATCCAACATGGTAAATACAAACTTCTTATTTTGCTTGTTCAGCTCAGCCGGAATAATCTCATATATAGATTTCACCTTTAACTTTTTGTCTTCAAGCTCATATTGTGAAAAATCTTCCTTGTAAAGAGTTGTAATATCCCGTTGAACTTTATCGACTTCCCGAATATCTTTGGTATTTATATAAGCTTTGACAGCATCCGGCATTCCACCGACAATAAGATACACAAAGAACATTGACAGAAGCTTTTTGTGTATAAATTCATCAACCGGGCTGGCTGTTTTAAATTTATCCTCTAACATATTCAAGGTTGTTGCTGAGACATTATTTGCCACCATAAATTCTTCAAAATCCATGGGATACATTCTTAAAACTGTCAGATACCCGACTGGGGCAGATGCAATTCCTTTAAGTTCCACACCCAATAGTGAGCCGCTCATGACATATTTATAACTGCCCTCGTCTACCAGAAATTTTATTTTTGTTACTATTTCTGGGCATTTTTGAATTTCATCAAAAAAAACAACCGTTTCGTGCTCCTTACAATCTTCGGGCATGATCATTTTCAGTTTAACCAGAAATTCTTCTGCACTCATTTCTGCATTTAGATAAGATACCATATCCGGTTGATCAATGAAGTTGACTTCAAACTTGGTATAGTTGCTCTTTTCAATTTCGTTTCTTATAAGCCAGGTTTTTCCAATCTGTCTTGCCCCAGTTACCAACAATGCTTTATTTGAATTTTCAAGCCATTCTCCAATAATTCTGGAATCTTTTCTATACATACATTCATACCTCCCAAATACAATTTAACCTATTTGCCCCGTTTTTTCAATTACTATGAGATTATTTTGCCCCGTTTTTTATTATTTTATTTTGGCAAAAAGCCCCGTTTTAATTGCCGCTCCGAATAATTATTGTCATTAAAACCCGCAGAGGGTATAATATCAGAATATAAGCTCTAAAACAGGATTGGAAGGGAATTAAGATGAAGAAAGAATATGTAATGGGAAATGGAGCGATCGCCCTTGGCGCTCTTGCAGCCGGAATCAATCTGGTTGCCGGATACCCGGGCACTCCATCCTCAGAGATACTTGAGACAGTAGCAAAATACCCGCATGACGGAGTCCATGTGGAGTGGTCGGTAAATGAGAAAGCGGCTATGGAGGTTGCCGCCAGTGCATCATACAGTGGAGCGAGGACACTTGTGACCATGAAACAGGTGGGTCTCAATGTGGCATCGGATCCGCTTATGTCGCTGGCGTATGTCGGGATAAAGGGCGGAATGGTCATCGTGTCTGCGGACGATCCGGGACCGATATCGTCACAGACGGAGCAGGATACAAGGATGTTTGCAGACTTCTGCAGGATCCCGGTATTTGACCCGTCGACTCCTGAGGAGGCATATCAGATGATACAGGATGCATTTGACTACTCGGAGAAATACAAGACACCGGTTCTGTTCAGACCGACAACAAGAGTGTGTCATGCATACGCATCCATAGAGGTAAAAGACGAGTGGAAGGCAAAGGAATATGAGGGATTTGTAAAGGATTCAAAGAAATGGGTCATCTTCCCGAGATTGTCATTTGCCAACCATGCCATGATAGAGAAGAGAAATGTAGAGATCGGGGATGACTTTGGCGACTACTCCATGAACACGGTGGAGGGAAGCGGCAGTAAGGCGGTATTCGCATCGGGAATCAGCTACTGCTACGCAAAAGAGACACTTAAGAATGTGTCTGATGTGAAGCTGATCCGTATAGCGACCCCACATCCTTTCCCGGAGCAGTTTGTGAAGAATGCGCTAGACGGAGTGACGGAGGTCATGTGTCTTGAGGAGCTCAGCCCATACATAGAGAATCAGATATTACGCCTTGCGGGCAAATATCATATGGATATAAATGTCAGAGGAAAGCAGACCGGTGATGTGCCGACAAGCGGAGAGCTCAGCACAAACAAGGCTGCAAACATCCTGTGCGATTTTCTGGGACTTGAGAAGACTTCCCAGGTGGATGTGTCAGATGCACCGGCACTTCCTGTAAGGCCGCCTGTGCTGTGTGCGGGATGCCCTCACAGAGCGTCATTCTATGCGGTAAAGAAGGCGATGGTCGGCAGAAAGAGTTATTTCTGCGGAGATATCGGATGCTATACACTTGGAAATGCCATGCCGCTTGACATGGTGGATACCTGTCTGTGCATGGGAGCCGGAATCACTATGGCGCAGGGCTTCCACTGGGTGGATGAAGATGGCGTGTGCTTTGCATTTGTGGGAGATTCCACATTCTTCGCGTCTGGTATGACCGGCGTGGTAAATGCAGTGTACAATGATGCAAATATGATCCTGTGCGTGCTGGACAATTCGACCACAGCCATGACGGGACACCAGCCACATCCGGGAACAGGACGCAACATGATGGGCCAGTTCGTGGACAAGGTGAGTATACAGAAGGTTCTTGAAGGAATCGGAGTGAAGAAGATAGTCACTGTTGATCCGCTTGATCTTGAGGCGAGCGTGGCAGCAGTTAAGGAGTGTGCGGATATCAGAGGTGTCAAAGCGATCATTTTCAAGTCGCCATGTATAGCCATCACCAAGCCGTCTGGCAAGATGGAGATATCCGAAAAGTGTATACAGTGTAAGAAATGTATCAGAGAGATAGGCTGCCCTGCGATAATCCTGAAGGATGGTAAGGTGGCGATAGATGAAAGCCTGTGTACGGGATGCAGTCTTTGTTCACAGATCTGTCCGGTGGGGGCGATAGGAGGTGCTTGCAATGAATAAAGATATTCTGGTCTGCGGAGTAGGCGGACAGGGAACGGTTCTTGCGTCCAAGCTCATCGCATCGGCTTATATGGCAAAGGGCGAGACGGTACATTCGGCGGAGACCATAGGAATGGCGCAGAGAGGCGGAAGTGTCACGAGCCATGTGAGGATCGGTGAGGCGTATTCGCCACTCATAGCCCAGGGCGGTGCTGACATTATACTTGCGTTTGAGCCTGCAGAGGCGGTGCGCAATCTGGCTTATCTGAAAAAGGGAGGAATCGTCATCACCAACAACGTCCCGGTGAAACCGGCGACTGACTCGCTCACGAATTCGGGCTACGAGGCACAGCCGATGCTTGAGTACCTGAAGGATAAATGCGATTGTATAGTCATGGATGGCGCGGCGATAAGCCGTGAATTTGGTTCGGCAAAGTTCTACAACATAGCACTTCTTGGAGTTGCAGCAGCCAGCGGCAGACTTGGACTTGACGAGGCGGATATCATTTTAGCTATTGAGAATGGAGTGAATCCGAAGTTTGTAGAGGTGAACAAGAAAGTATTTGAATATGCGATGAAGATGTAGTTAGCGATGGGCTGACCGAAGGGAAAAAGGAGAGTAAAAATTATGAAGTTAAATGACACACAGCTCAGTCAGGTGGACGCTCAGATAAAAAGACTTGTAAAGACTGACAGCTATTATGGTAAGAAGTACAGAGAGCTTGGTATAACAGATGTGACAAGTCAGGAGGCATTTGAGGAGCTTCCGTTTTCAAGCAAGGATGATCTGAGAAATGCTTATCCACTGGGAATACAGGCTGTTCCGGATGAGGAAGTGGTACGTATCCATTCATCTTCAGGAACAACAGGAAAGCCGGTTATCATACCTTATACAGCAAAGGATGTCGATGACTGGGCAACCATGTTCGCAAGATGCTACGAGACAGCCGGAGTGACAAAGAAAGACCGAGTACATATCACACCGGGATATGGTCTGTGGACAGCCGGAATAGGATTTCAGGCAGGCGCGGAGAAGCTTGGTGCCATGGTAATTCCTATGGGCCCTGGAAATACTGACAAACAGTTACAGATGATGATCGATCTTGAAAGTACAGTTCTCACAGCAACGTCATCATACGCACTTCTTCTTGCCGAAGAGATAGATAAGAGAGGGCTTAAGGATAAGATACATTTGAAGAAGGGCGTATTTGGCTCAGAACGTTGGAGTGAGAAGAAGAGAGAGTATATAAAAGAGAAGCTTGGAATAGAGCTGTATGATATATATGGACTTACAGAGATCTATGGGCCTGGTATCGGAATAAGCTGCGATGCCCAGAATGGAATGCACTATTGGGATGATTATGTTTATATAGAGATAATAGATCCGAAGACCGGAAAGACTCTCCCTGACGGAGAGGAGGGAGAGATAGTTATCACTACTCTGGTTAAGGAGGGGGCTCCGCTCATCCGTTTCAGGACACACGATATATCAAGGATCATTCCGGGTGAGTGTCCATGCGGAAGAAAGCATCCTAGACTGGATATCATCAAGGGCAGAAGTGATGATATGTTCAAGGTACACGGCGTAAATATGTTCCCAAGTCAGGTTGAGGAGCTGCTTGCACTTGTGGATGGAGTCCCAAGTGAGTACACCATAAATATAGCCCATGACGAGCCTGCCAATAAGGATATCATGCTGGTTACAGTTGAGGCCGAGGGACGTGTAGATTTTGAGCAGACAGGACGTCAGATCAGAGATCTGTTCAAGTCAAGGATCGGAGTTACACCGAAGATTACTGTTGTCCCTGTTGGAACGCTGCCTAGAAGTGAGAAGAAGACACAGCGTGTCATCGACCATCGTGAGCAGTAGGTGACGGACGGTGAGCGTACGTAAGACGGACGCATCGGGGTTCTCATATATCCAATCAGGGTCGCTTGCGCTTAACTTCGGCGCGTAGCGGCACATAAGGCTCCGCAAGCGATTGCCAAGTGCCGACGGCCTCGTATTCCCTGATTTGGATATCATGAGAACGCCCGTTGCTGAGTCCGACAACTGAATAGGCGCTCACCTGTCTGAGAAGGAGATTTATATTTGTGGATGGGTCTTACATTGCATAAGACAAGAAGTTAAAGAGACTTTATCGGTGCATGGTAATACTTATGTAGAAGGGATTTTATATTTATGAATTCAATTAATGTAGCGGCTTGTATAGTTGCGTTTTTACTTGGGGTGGTGTTGTTTACTCTGGCGAATGAGATCATACTCAAGCTGCCGAACAATGAGAATATATTTAAGGGAAAGCCGAAGAGCTTTGAGAAGTTTTCTCCGAGATGTCTGTTCATACAGATCCTTGGTGGGGTGTTCGGAGTGCTTATGGTGTGGCAGTTTGATGTGAGCCTTGAGGCGGTCACGGTATTCCTGTTCTTTGGACTGCTGACTATCATCACATTCATAGACGCTGATACCATGGAGATACCATTTGTGCTGAATGTGTGTATACTGGTGCTTGGAGTTATATCCATATTCACGAGAGGTGGATTTTCACTGACAGGCGGAGACCTCTCTCTTGTGAGCAGACTTATTGGAATGCTTTGCGTGAGCCTTCCGCTGTTTCTGATAGTGCTGGTTATACCGGATGGATTTGGCGGAGGAGATATCAAGCTCATGTTTGCCGCAGGATTCTTCCTTGGCTGGAAGGCAACCGTCATAGCATTCTTCATCGGACTTATCATTGGTGGATGCCAGGGCGTGATACTTCTTGCAAGGCGTAAGAAAGGCAAGGACGATCATTTCGCATTTGGCCCGGCGCTCAGCGTTGGCCTGATGATTGCGACATTTGTGGGATCACAGATGATGAACAGCTATATCAATATGATCAAGGCATCATTCTATGCGTAGAGTGATGAATCCATGAAAAAGAAATAGTGCTGATGTATAAGTGATAAAAAACTTATACATCAGCACTATTTTTTATGATAGTATTCAAATGTAATTGCCTATTGTATATTTTCCATGTGAGGGATATACTGTAAAGAGCGTGCAATTTAACGCGTTAAAGCTTTTAATTGAGAAAGAAGAGCAATTATTAAGAGAGGTTAGGAGTTACGGTTATGCCAATCACAGATTATTTAGAGAGAAATGCCAGAGAATATGGAAATGATGTCGCTCTGGTAGAGATAAATCCTGATGTGCAGGAGACGAGAAGGGTTACATGGAGGGAATATGAGCTCATAGAGTCGAATCCTACATGCCAGTACAGAAGAGAGATCACATGGAGCGTGTTCAATGAGAAGGCAAACAGATTTGCCAATCTTCTGGTGTCACGTGGAATCCAGAAGGGAGACAAGGTAGGTATCCTCATGATGAACTGCCTTGAGTGGCTTCCAATATATTTCGGAGTGTTGAAGACAGGAGCCATAGTGGTTCCGTTCAATTTCAGATACGATGCGGAGGAGATTAAATACTGTGTAGAGCTTGCGGATGTCGACGTACTTGTATTTGGCCCTGAGTTCATCGGACGTATAGAGGCTGTCGTTGACGAGATAGCTGAGAAGAGAATCCTCTTCTATGTGGGAGGCAACTGTCCTACATTTGCGGAGGACTATGACAAGCTGACATCCAACTGCTCAAGTGTATTCGAGAAGAGAGACATCAAGGACAGTGATGATGCGGCTATATATTTCTCATCTGGAACAACAGGATTCCCAAAGGCTATCCTGCACAACCATGAGAGCCTGATGCATGCGGCAAAGGTTGAGAATGTACATCACGGACAGACAAAGGATGATGTATTCCTGTGTATTCCTCCTCTGTACCACACAGGTGCCAAGATGCACTGGTTTGGAAGCCTGATAGTGGGCGGCAAAGCCGTTCTGCTCAAGGGCGTAAGTGCTAAGACCATACTTCAGACGGTAAGCGATGAGAAGTGTACTATAGTATGGCTTCTTGTGCCA
>OGPG01001994.1_pt1 | contig 12639 bp, 5 predicted proteins | sample 1552851 | NCBI WGS metagenome assembly OGPG01 (sample SAMEA2579909, study PRJEB22360) | human gut metagenome | biome: human gut; feature: human-associated habitat; material: faeces | place: Denmark | collected 2008/2010 | reverse complement strand
CTGATCGGTTGCAAGGCCCGCCCCCCCCCCCGCCCCCGCCAGCAGAGTCAGCAGCCGCATCAGTTCCCGTTCTGTGTTGGCGTGCAGCAGTCCCCGCTTGCGGGAAGTGGATTTCTGAAAATACGCCAGCGGACAGGTCTGGTCATAGGCATCTTTCATGTAGATCTTGCTGGCGGCAACTCTGTCACAGAACATCTCCGCCAGAAACCGCACCGGCATTTCCACCGGTTCCACTTGCTTGGTTCTGGGGTTATAGTCCGACCAGTACTCGAAATGGTGACGGTTCCGCCCCTTGTGGTGCATCCATGCCAGCGAATAGCCCAACGCCTCTCGTTCGGCTTCGTTGGGACTGCGTTTGCCGTCCTGATAGTACCGGACACCCTGCCAGAATTCTGTCGGGCTGTACTTGGACAAGTCATGCCGCAGCCCCTGCCAGAAAATCCCCGCCCGCCGGCAATGCCGCATGACAGTGTGCCGATGTCGGGTAATGGTACAGAAATGTCCCCAAAAAGAATGCCAGCCCATGGGAAAAACCTCCTGTTGCAGATGATACTTTTAGTATAGCTTTTTTTGGGGGAAAAGTCAAGGCAGCCCTGGCTCAAAGCTTGCACGTAAATTTTAGGAAACACTGAATAAAACTTGCAAGCAGATTGCGTGCAAAGTCGCCAGACGCTCTTTGTGCGGTATTGCCTTAGTAAGATTTCTCTTACATTTTTAGTATAGCAGTCCAACTGGAAAAAATCAATAGCTTTGCACTAAACGGGAATAATCTGCATTATTCGGGAATGGGGCAACAAAAACCCGATAGCATTTTTGTGCAAAATCACTATCGGGTTCGAATTTCATATACTTGGCTGAGAATCTATCGGAATCGTGATAGACACCACAAAGCTGTTATTTTCAACTGTCGCTTTCCAGATTCCATTATATTTTTTAACGGTCATTTCAATGTTTTTTAAGCCGATTCCCGCATGTCCATTTTTAGTAGACAAAAAACTGTTCTCCGTATTTGGATTTAATTTTTCATACTTATTTTCCGTGTGAATCATACAGCACTGCATTTGTTCTTCGATTACAAACAAAACAGTTCTGTCTTTATCCAATTCCGAAACCGCTTCTATTGCATTATCTAAAAGATTCGAAACGATTGTTGTTAAGTCCATATCTGATAAAAAATCAAGCTTATCATATAAAATATTCAAGTTTAATTGAATACCTTTCTGTTCTGCTTTCAGCAACTCATGATTTAGGATAACAGATAGCAGTTGATTGCTGCAATGAAATGATGGGTGCAGTTTGTCCAGCTGTTGATATAACGATTTTTCATACTGTTTTGCTTCTGTCAGATTTTCAGTCTGTATCAATCCCTCTAAAGCATTTACATGCCGCTTTACATCATGTATGATCGTCATAGAATTTTGATACCGCTTTTCAAGATCACGATAAACTGCCATTTGCATATCTGTTTGCTGCTGCAGCAATGCGTTTTTCTTTTCCATTTCCCGAATCGCAGAAACACGATAAAATACAAAAACAATGTAGACATCTAGCACAATACAGCCTGTTAAAAAGAAAACCAAGAATGTTCCGGAATGCGTATTTGCAATATTTTCTATGATGTAATTGGCAGTGATAATTTCTCCAGTTGCTAAAATTGCATATGAGATCGATTCATACCATACAAAACTACTCTTTTTCTTTCGAATCATAGAAAAGACAATGTGACATAAAATAAATGTAAGCAAACAAGTTCGAAGGCAGCTTGAAATCGTTAAACTATCTTCCGCAACCGCAGACGAAATCGTTTTTTGTGTCACAAAGGACAAGCTCAGCGTTGACATAGCATCAGCTATAAAGCAAATCAATGCAATCAGGAAGTCATAAATTAAAAATGAGATTTTTGGTATACGAAAACAAATAATCGTGGACAAAACAATCATTGCCAACATACTTATTGTATTTAAAATCGGAATTCCAAATATACACATCAATCCTTGTAAAACAGAAATTATCGTCACACTAAGAAAACGCAGCCAAATCTCAGATTTTTGAATGGAGAAAAAATTAGATAACGCCCATATTCCAGAAAAGGTACAAGTAAGGCTTACCATACAACTCAATAATAATTTCATCAGAAACACCTCCTATTTCTGCAAATGATGATGCAAATAGTCACTTATCTTTTCATGGACTTGTTTTCTTCTGTTTTTTGCAATTGGTATTTTCATGCCATTTGAAAGAATAATATCATTGTAAAATGAATTGATACATGCCACATTGACCAAAAAACTTTTATGCGGCATGATAAAATGATATTGTTGTAGCTGGTTTTCTAATTCACTCATGCTGCCAATAATATGATATACAGTTTCTGTAGATACCAGCTTGACTTTTCGATTTCCCTCATATTCAAAATAAAGAATTTTTTGAGGTTCTATGACAACATTTCCGTGATGCATGGGAAATGAAATATAATTTTTTTCCTCTGTGCCATAGTACTGTAAATACTCTGCTAGTACTTCCCGAATTTTTGAGTTTTGAATGGGCTTTTCTAAAAAAGAAAATGGATGTACTGCAAAAGATGCTGCCATTTGCTCTGAATAATTACTAACATATATCAGAGCAACTTTTTTATTTTTTTGTCGAATCAATCTTGCCGTTTCAATCCCATCAATACCTTCCATTTGAATGTCCAAAAATATCATATCGAAATCAGTGCTTTGCGTAAGCAGTTCTTCCCCCTGTGTAAAACAAGAAACCATAATGCTTTTCCCCTTTTCATGAAAAAAGCTTTGAATGATTTTTTTCAACTGAAAAATCTGATCTTTCTCATCATCTACCACCGCGATTCGAATCACGCCATCTACGCTCCCTTCGACACATTCTTCCTCATTTTTATCATACCACAATTTTTTCCAAAAAGCAAGACACCTTTCTGCTTCAAAAACAGAACCGCACACGCTCATACGCAAAAAGAGCCACACCCTTTCGAGTGTGACTCTTTTTCTGATGCCGCCCAGAGCCATCTGAGCATGCAGTTACTTTTTACGCCGCTTTGTCAGGATTGCCAGAAGCAGTGAGAATCCGCAGGCTGCGATCAAAATGGTGATGTGCAGTGTGGTATCTCCGGTTTTCGGCGTTCCCGAAATGTTTTGCTGCCGCGGAAGCGGTATCCGCTTTGTTCCAGAGATCTGTGCAGAAACATCTGCCGCCGTTGTTGTCGTCTGCGTGTGATGACCTGCCGCATGCTCTCTGTTTGCAGCTGTTGTGGTAGTCGTGACAGTGTCCCCGCTCACGTGATTTTTCCGCAATGTGGTCTGTCGAATGCTGGTGGAAGCACCCGATGTTTCGCAAGTGCTGTTCACCGTTGTTTCAGTAACTGCGGTGGTTTGTGTCGTGGTATGCGTGCTGTGGTGTGTGGTCTGTGTTCCAGTCGATGCACTGCTGTCTGTCGTTCCCGTGCTGGTGGTTCCAGTCGTGGAAACTGTCGCAGAAGTGGTGCGGCTGGTCGGTGCTACAGACGTGGTATTCGTCTGAGATACCGTAGTTCGTTTCGGCGTTGTCTGGGTAGTAGTTTGACTGGTGGTATGTGTCGTAGTTGTCACGCTGGTCGGACCTGCACTGGAGAGTGTCACCGTTGCTGTAGTCTGCTGTGTTGTCGAAGATGTCGTGCGGTGTATTGCGGAAGTAGTGACTGACGTGCTGCCAGTAGTCGTTACAGTAGCTGTCGTGTGGGTCGTTCCCGTGGTTCGGGAAGTCGTCACAGATGTTCTCTGGGTAGTGATACTGGTTGTGCCGGCAGTCGTTCTGTGACTGGTGGTATGTGTCGTGTGCGTGGTTGTTTTTGCAATCGTATGTGTTGCCGGTGATGCGGTGACTTTCGCCGTTGTTGTGTGTGATGTGCTGTGGGTAGTCTGTTTCGAGGTTGTAACGCTGCTGGTGGTTTGTTTCGTAGCTGTAGTCCGTGTTGTTGCCGTGCTGGTTTTTGTAGTGCTTGCTGTAGTCCGTGTTGTTGTGGTGCTGGTTTTCGTAGTGCTTGCCGTAGTCCGTGTTGTTGCTGTACTGGATTCTGTAGTGCTTGCTGTAGTTTGTGTTGTTGCTGTACTGGTTTCCGTGGTACTGCTTTCCACAGAGGTAGTTTCCGCAGATGCCGAAGTACTGGTCTGTGTCGTCGATTCCGTAGAAACTGCGGTTTCGGTTGTTGTCGTAACAAGATCTGTAGCCGTTGTTGTTTCCGTAGATTCTTCCGGATCACGATTCAGAAAGACATTCAGAAAAGCCATATCCTCGCCCTTGGCGATGTTGAATCCTTCCAGACAAGTTCCGGACGTGACGCCCTTTTCTTCTGGAATTCCCAGAATCATACAGCCGTCCAACGTGCGTTCCTCTGCACGAATCTCCACACTGCCCGACGATATGTCAGCATATTCTTCCGCATTGTATCCTGCCGGAATCGAATCGATCCACAGGCGGTATCCTGCCAGATATGTGACACCGTCCACCGTCACAGACAGCGGCAAGTCGTCGAAACGATATTGTCCGTCTGCATTGGTATAGGCAACTTGTTTTGCTTCAGGCAGCAGTTCCCACTTTCCGTTGCGGCGATAATACTGCCGGAGTATGATCTTCACATTGGCGATACCGGATTCGCCGTCGCTGATCTGATGATCTCGGTCTGCATCGTCCCAGACAATACCGGAGATCGACACATGAGAATCCTTCTGCACAATGCCGCCGTCATATCCGGTGACATCTGCCGCCTTTACAATGTCATAGTCCACGCCGCGAACCTGACAGCAATACGGTGTATTTCCGCTGAACGCTTTCGCCAGGATCAGGAATGTATCCGGCTCCTGCAGATCCAGTGTGCCGGCGATCAGATCGCTGTCCTTGTCGCTGTCGGCAGCCGCATGATATTTCGTTGCAGCATATCCTTCCGGCATTTCACAAAGCTGCATCTGATACCCCACTAAATATCTCTGACCGTCCTTTTCTATGTAGGTCGGCAGGTTGTCAAAGCGGTAGTGTCCGCCAGATGCGGTTGCCGTTGGTGTGCCAGTTGCCACAGGTGTTGCTGTCGCTACCGGTGTGCCTGTTGCAACAGGTGTTGCCGTTGCGACTGGTGTGCCAGTTGCCACCAGCACAAAGCTGTCGTCCAGTTTCCAAGTGGTATCGCGGCTGTCGTAATAGCTTCGTGTCAGCTTGACCGTTGCGGTTGCAACGCCCACTTCGTTTTCGTCCTGTATGCCGTTGTAATTCTCGTCATTCCAGATGTAGCTTTCAATGGACGCAGTTTCGATTGCAGTCAAGCCGCCGTCATAGTCCGTGTTGTCCTTTGCCCTGACAATGTCATAGGCATTGTCCCCCACGTTCCTGTCGTAGAAGTCGTTGCCGCTGGACGCTTCTGCCAGTATAATCACTTCGTCTGCATCTTCATACAGATGTAACGTATTTGCAAACAGATCGCTGTCCTTGGCTGTATCCTCTCCGATTCGGCACTTGGTCGCTGCGTAGCCCTTCGGCATCTCGCAAAGCTGTAACTGATAACCGGCAAGGTAACGCTCGCCGTTCCGTTCCACAAATGTAGGTAGGTTGTCAAATCGGTAATAGCCGCCAGATGCGGAGGCTGTCGGTGTGCTGGTTGCCACAGGTGTTGCCGTCGCTACCGGTGTACCTGTTGCCACAGGCGTTCCCGTTGCTACCGGTGTGCTTGTTGCTACCGGTGCACCCTCTGCAACCAATGCAAAGCTGTCGTCCTGCTTCCACGTCTTATCAGAATCATCATAATATTTCCGTGTCAGCTTGACCGTTGCGGTTGCAACGCCCACTTCGTTTTCGTCCTGTATGCCGTTGTAATTCTCGTCATTCCAGATGTAGCTTTCAATGGACGCAGTTTCGATTGCAGTCAGACCACCGTTGTGCGGTGCGACAGATTTCGCCAGATTTGCCGGTGCATATGTGGTACCTGCAATGGTAATGGTATGCTCCCGATCTGCATCAGTTGCCTTCGCCGCCAAAATGATGTGCGACTCGTCCTTTGCCAGCAGGCTGCCGTCACGGGGATTCAGGAAACTGTTTTCCAGAGCCTGCTCCGATTCCGCATACTGCTTGGTCACCGCATAGGTATCCGGCACAGTTGCCAGATCCAGCCGGATCTGATAGCCATAGATGCGATCCTTGTTGCCAGAAGTGCTGTCATCTGACAGGTCTGCCGGCACGTGAACGTCCAGATCCGTAAACTGATACTCGCCGTGATCCACAATTTCAGAAACCTCACCAAATGCAGTATCCGGTATCCAGTTTCCGTTTTCATAGATCTCACGGGTCAGTATCACGCGAACCGAAGTTGCCAACGGCACTTCGTTGGAATTATACAAACCGTCATAGTTCGCATCGTTCCAAATGGTACCGCGAATCACGCCCTTGTCCTGCTGCTTGAGTCCGGCATCATAATGTCCGGTATTCTTGCCGCATGCAAGGTCTACGGCGTACATGGTACCGTTGCTGTCCGGAACTTCCCGTACAGAAGCACCATTCTGGTTTCCGTTGGCATCGTCATACGCATTTGCCGCCGGAACAATGTATTCGTTCGCACTCGTCAGATATGTGCTGTCCAGTCGGAGGTCGCTGTCCTTGGTGCGGTCAGTTCCCACACGATACTGTGTCGCCAGATAATTGCCGCGGAGATTTTCCAGACAGAGCTGATAGCCTGCGGCAAAATCCATATTGTTGATTCTCACCCAGGTGGGCAGATTCGCCAGTGTGTATTTGCCGTCTGCATCTGTTCTTGTGCTGGCTGTATACGCCGTGCCGTTCGGCTGCCGTCATAATAATACTGTATTGCCTTGACGGTAACATTTGCAATTGCCGCCTTGTCCTCTGCGGTATTCGCCGCATCATCTGCTTCGTCCTGCATGCCGTCATAGTTGTGGTCGATCCAGATCCGTCCGGAGATGTCCCCTACTGCCAACTGTTTAAAGCCGGCATCATAACCAGAAACATCTTCCTTTCGGAGAATATCTCTGCCGTCCACTGCATAATCCGTGCTGTCTGTATCCGCAGCTGCACAAACAAAATAGGTGTCTTTCGTCAGATAACGGCTCTCCGCATCCAGATCGCTGTCCCTTGCGGGATCATCGCCCTGCCGGTACCAGGTAATGGTGTAATTGTCCGGCACTTCGCTTGTCATTTTCAGCTGATAATAGCAGAGGTAGGTTTCGCCGTTTGCATTACAGAACGTATCCACATTGTCAAACCGGTACTCGCCGTTGGCATCAGAATCCTTCTGGAATATGCCGGTAGGCTGATAGTTGCCGTTGGCATCGCGGTAGTACTGCTCCAACGTAATTTCTACGCCGGAAATGTTTCCCTCGTCGGTATCCTGCAAGCCGTTGTAATTCGCATCGTCCCAGACACGTCCAACGATCTGTGCCTTTTCGACCTGCTTCAAGCCGCCGTTCCAGTCTGTCTGGGCTGCGGCATCTGCAATGTCATAGTCACTGCCGTTGTAGTGCTTTCGGTATGTCAAATCGGTTTCTGTCTTTGCCTCAGCAGCCAGAATCAGATACTGATCCGGTGCTGTCAGATAGAGGTTCTCTCTCTGATACGGGTTTTCAAGTCTTTGGAATTTGCTGTCGCCGCCTGCCTTGGTAATGCCGTAGGTGATCTTACCGTCAGCGTCCTTCGGCAGTGCGTCCAGCTTCAGCCGATAGCCAGCCGCAGCCCCCGCCCCGCCCGATGGCCAGCCAGATACTGCTCGCCGCCGATCTCCACAAATGTGGGAACATTTTCGAAATGATAGTTCCCGTTGCTGTCGGTGTTTACAGTTGCAGTGTAATTTTGCTGTGCTGTCGGCAGCCATGTGGTGCCGTCCCAGTAATACTGCTCCAGCGTCATCGACAAGCCTTCCATGCCAGCTTCTTCCGCCGCCATGCCGCCGTCATAATCGGCATCATTCCAGATTCGTCCGCTGACAGATGTTGTCTGGAACGCCCGAACGCCGCCATGGTACTCGTTCTTGCTGTCACGGCTTTCTGTGATGTCGTAGATCGTATCCGTATTCGGAACTGCACTGTAAGTGCGGTCGTAATACGTGTTGTACTGCGGTGTGTTTCCGGTATGCTCTCCGGTAAACGACTGTGCCTCTGCTGCAACGATCAGATATTCCTGCTCGCCCATGAGAGTGAGTTCGCCGTTCTTCCAGTGCAGCTTGTTGTCGTTGGCAAGTACAGTAACTGCATTGCCGTCTGGCAGTGCATCTAAGTGCAGCTGATACCCAGCCAGATACCACTTGCCGCCGACTTCCGCATAAGTGGGAATACCTTCAAAATGATACAGACCGTTGCTGTTGGTCACTGCGGTCATAGTCGCCGCAGTCTTTTTCCAGGTCGTTCCGTCCAGATAATACTGATACAGTGTCAAATGGAGATCGTCGCAGCCGCTTTCGCTCAACTCCATTTTGCCGTCATAATTGAGGTCGTTCCAGATTCGTCCGTCCATTGCCGCAGTCTGTATGGATTTCAGTCCGCCGTTGTATACGCCGTCAGAATCTCTTGCAGTAACAATATCATAATCGACATTGTCGTACTTCCGCACGTAGTATTCGTGGAATCCTGACTCCTTGCTTCCGGGTGCACCGTGAACAGCCTTCTTTGCCAGCAAAATATACTCGTCCGGCTGGTTGAAGTCCACCGTCTGATCTGCATTCGTTTCCTGAGATGCTGCCAGCAGGTCACTGTTGATGCAGCTTCCTGTGGAATCCAGCACCTGATACTTTGTCACAGCATAACCGTCCGGCACCGCATTCAGCCGCAGACGATAGCCTGCCAGATACATCTTTCCGTCAACCGTCACAAAGGTCGGCTGGTTGGAGAACTGATATACTCCTGTGTTTGCCGCAGTCTTTGCGGAGAGTGTCTGATGCAGCTTCCAGCTTCCGGCATCGTCCAGATAATACTGATCCAGATAGACCGTCTGCTGTGTCGCCATTGCCGTTTCACCGGTTTCCTGCAAGCCGCTGTAATTCTTGTCGAACCAAACCACGCCCTGAATCTTTCCGGTTTCGAACGCTTTCAGACCGCCGTTATAAATGTCAGTCACATTTGCATTCAATATGGAATCGTATTCCTTATTTGTGACAGCATCAGTCAGATTATAGGGAGCGTTGCCTTGTGCCGGCTGTGCTGTCAGGAAGTAATCTCCATTGTCCGGTGCAGTCAGATAATTCGTTTCTGCGATCCAGTCGCTGTCTGTTTTCGTGTCATCTGTTGCCTGACGATACCGTGTCACCGCATATCCCGCCGGCACAGCCGCACGAATGCGGTAATATGCCAGCTGATCTGTGCCGTCAACCACAAAGTGGGTCGGCACCTTGGCAAACTGATATACGCCTTTGGCATCAGTTTTCACAGTCATGTCATTGTTCATGTGAACAAACTGCTTTACGGCAGCATCATAGCGATACTGCTCCAGAGTGACAGAAACGCCGCTCTTGCCCTTTTCACCGCTGTTCAGAATGCCGTTGTAATCCGTATCTTCCCAGATCCTGCCCTTTACTGCCGCAATGTTGCGTTTTTTCAGACCGGCATTCAGATTTTCATAATCTCTTGCTGTTACCAGATCATAGTACTTCTGCTGTGCAGTATTCGGCGTGTCGATATTTTTGATGTTCGTGCCGCAGACATATGCCCAGTTGTAATCCGTATACGGTTCTGCATCGTTGGACTGTGCGCCTGCCTTTGCCTCCCGTGCCGGAATCAGCATTTCGTGATTGCCTTGCAGCACAGTAACCGGCAGGTCACCTGTCCGCTGGCTGTCCTCGACACCATCAGCATCGGTCACATACAGTTTGCTGTAAACCTTTGACGGATCTGCATCGTTCCAGTACTTCGTTGCCGCATAATCTTTCGGCATTGTTTTCAGGAGTACCTGATAGCCTGCCAGATACTTTACGCCGTTCTTTTCCACATAGGTGGGAAGATTGCTGAACGTGTAGGTTCCGTCTGTTTTGGTTTCGTGTGTCCGGAATGCTGCATTTTCCAGCACCCATTCGCCGCCGCGATAGAAATACTGCTGTAAGTGCACAACTGCCGGATTCTTGCTGTTATGATATACTGCTTCGCCGTCGTCCTGAATACCATTATAATTGGTATCCTCCCAGACCACGCCGCTGACAGAGGCGGTTTCAAATGCTTTCAGACCGCCGTCATAGCCGTCATAATCCTTTGCCTTGATGTAATCGTAGGCGTAATCATGATTTCCGTCGTGCACTGCCGCATCATCATAGAGAATATATGGTTCAAAATAGGTGTTTCCGTCAATGCCTGCTTCTGTTTCCGGCTGGGACTTCTTTGCAGTGATGAAATAATCACCGTCAGCCGGAGAGGTCAGATAAGACGCAATGTCATAATCTGTATATCCTGCTCCGTGCTGTTCATTCTGTGCTATCAGATGGCTGTCCACCACTTGGGTTTCCGCATCGCCGTTCTGCCGATAGCGGGTAACGGCATAGTTTTCCATGCCGCTGGGCAGTGACAGCAGCTTCAGACGATAATGTGCCAGTACCTTTTCCCCATCATTGATTTCCGCATATGTGGAAACATCAGAGAATGTATACTTGCCGTCTGCATCAGTTTTTACAGTACAATTTCCGCTTGTTACCGGAACATATTTGCCGTTTTGCAGCACATACTGTTCCAGCTGAACAGTCGCTCCGGCAATTCCCTTTTCGTAGAATTGTGTCGCACCGTCCGCATCGGTCACGGTATTGCGGATACCGTCATAGTCAAATGCCTCCTGATATTCTCCGGCTGCATTTTTACCGTTGTCCTCCCACAGATAACCGGTTACTTCAGAAGTCTGAATCTCCGTAAAGCCGCCGCTGTAGTCCAGCAGACGCTGTGCTTCGCCGATATCATAATGGGTGTCCTTATAGGCAATGACATTGCTGTTCTGGTTTGTCGTTTCTCCGGCAATAATAATGATGTCGTCTTTTTTATCATAGTTGTGATACGGTGCTGTGATATTGCCGTTTTCGCCATAATCGAACCAGTCATCGCCAATGAGATAGTACTGCATATTACCGGTATATTGCAGGTCACTGTTTTCCGTAGAACGGCTGTTCGGATACTGCTTATACTTGGTGATCGCATACTTCTGGTACAGATCTGCATTCTTAGCCGGATCGACATACAGCCGATAACCAGCAAGATATTCCCTGCCGTCCTTTTCGTAGTAACTGGAAACATTCTGGAATACATAAGAACCGGATTCTGAGGTTTTGATGTCCCGGTCCCCACCGGTAATGGCTACCCATTTTCCGGTATCGCCGTCATAGTAGAACGGCTGCAAGGTCACGGTCACACCCTCGATACCCTTTTCAAAGGTATCCCGAATGCCGTTATAGTTTTCGTCGTCCCAGATCCACTGTCCGATAAATCCACGGGAGCCGTTCACAAATCCCAGAGAAATGCTTCTGTTGATCTGGAAGGTCTGACCGTCATTTTCATACAGCGGCTTCTGGTTTTTGTCGTAAGGCACACCGGTCAGGAACGGCCGTGTGCGGAAATTGTTCACCGCCTTGGTCAGATCGTTATCATCTGATGTTTCCAGCGGATCGTTGTGCAGAACAAACGGCGAAGGCTTATACGGGATAACAGAACTGCCCTCATATTTTGCCACTGCCACATAGTTCTTGTTCGGATACAGACGGAACTGATAATAGCCTTTATCACTGGTGCGGACGACTGCCGGATTTCCGTCACCGTCTACCGCAATTTCCGATGCGATGTTGCCGTCTGCATCGACTTCGTGCATTTCCACCGTCACATCTTTCAGCTTCTGTTCGGCTTCCTGCATGATGCCGTCGCTTTCGATGGTGCCGTTGTTGTCTGTTTCATCGACCCATGCCCAGCCGCCGTAAGTGTATCCTCTGGAAACACCCAGCATATAGGAAGTCATGGCGGTGTCATATGCCCGATGCTTTGTCAGATCTTCTTCCACCGCATCTACATGAATCGGTGCCGTCTGTACGATCAGCTGTCCGGACGAAGCCTTTGTGTTGGCAATTTCGTTGGCAACTGCCGTTTGGTCATCTTCTGTGCGAATGCCGGTATAAACGACATTTCCGTCACGGTATACTTTCAGTGCTGTGCCAGTCTGTCCCAGTTCCCGTGTTGTAACCGAGTACTGATCGTATCCCTGCGGCAGTGTATACCGCAACCGGTAATCTCCCGGTGTCAGATTCGACAGCATGAAATAGCCCTGATTTCCGTAATAGTCGCTTTCGGTGGTATAAGTCACCGGTCCGTCAAACGTATACTGATAGGAATTGGTGTTGTTTTCTACAATGGTTTTCGGCTGACCAGTTTCCTCGTCAATGACAACATAACGTGTCTTTTCCGGATTCGGGTTACTGTCAGGATCCGGATCGGCAATCACTGCCTCACCGTTGACGTTGACGGAATAGCCCTTCTTTGTCAGCAGTTCCACCTTTACGCCATTGATACCCGGATCGTCCGGCTTTCCGTCAAAGTCAATATCGGTCGTCCATTTGCCGGTAGGCAGCAACCGTCCGTTGGCAGACATCTCATATTCTGCTTCGTTACACTGAGCGTCATAGTTGAGGTCGCTCCAGACATA
>OGPG01001987.1_pt1 | contig 12684 bp, 8 predicted proteins | sample 1552851 | NCBI WGS metagenome assembly OGPG01 (sample SAMEA2579909, study PRJEB22360) | human gut metagenome | biome: human gut; feature: human-associated habitat; material: faeces | place: Denmark | collected 2008/2010 | reverse complement strand
GCTCCTGTAGCTGAGACTGAGGCTCCTGCAACTGAGGAGGCTCCAAAGGCTGAATAATTTTCAATCATCTCAGATAAATTTAGCGTCCTTGTTTTGACAAGGGCGCTTTTTTTGTCTCTAATCAAAACTATTTGCTTTTTTAGGGTTTTTCCTTATCATTATTAGGGCTTTTTTTGTTTTTATTCTTTTAGTTCTTTGTATCTTTGCAGCAGAAATTTAAAGCTTAATGAAGATGAAAAAGATTATGTTTTTTGTAGCTTGCTCTTCTTTGCTGTTGAGTAGCTGCGATACTTATACTGGAAGTGGTGCTTATGCTGGTGCCACATTTGGTTCTATTCTTGGTTCTGCTATCGGTGGCTTGTCTGGTGGTCCTAGAGGTTCAGATATGGGTACTATTATCGGCATGGCTGGCGGTGCTGCAGTTGGAGCGGCCATTGGTAGTCAGGCTGATCAGAAATCCCAGCAGCAAAGAGAATCTGTTTATCGAGATAGATCACACCGTGATCATCATTCTTATCAGGATGGAGTTTACCAGCAATCTTCACCTGTTTATTCCAATGACGAAATCTTTGATTCTACTAATTCTGGTGATGATAGGATTTATGATTTCAATGATAGGGATTATACCGGAAGTTACAGTGCTCAGCAGCCTGTTGCCACTATTCCTAGTTCTACACTGGAAGAACTTGGTCAGAATTATGCTTATTCATCATCTTTGAAAATAATGAATGCTCGTTTTGTTGATTCAAATGAGGACAATTATTTGAATCGGAATGAAACAGCCAAGGTTATTTTTGAAATCCGAAATAACGGAGCTCACACGTTGTATGATGTAGTTCCTACCGTTATTGAGACCACCGGCAATAAGCATATTTTCATATCTCCAAGTGTTCATGTAGAAAGTATTGCTCCTGGCCATGTGATTCGCTATACAGCAATGGTCAAGGCTGATAACCGTTTGAAGAATGGTACTGCTTGTTTCTGTGTTTCAGTGATACAAGGCGGTAAGACGATTTCCAAGGTTAATCAGTTTGATATTCCGACAAAATCCAGATAAGATTCCGGTAAGATCATGAATTTGTATGATAGTATCTTATTTTAGGATTCCGTTATAAAGCAAAAAGTAAAGGCGAGAATCAATGATGATTCTCGCCTTTACTTTTTGCTTTATCTGTATTATGCTTTTTTAGTTCAGCCTTTGTCACCTCTTTACTTTTATGGTGCTCTGTTTTATTTATTACCTTTGAAGTAATTTTATTTGTTTCTTTTTTACTGCTGTGATGATTTTCCTTATTCCTGTCAGTAGTTCCCCACTTGTTTGGAAATTCATATTCCGTTTCAGCCACTTCGAAATCAACTTTAGGCAATTTTGTGTCCTCTGGCTTGTAAGGAATCGGTTTTTCCACCCTTTCAACTTTTACAGAAGCTACGCCTTGTGCAATCATACCAATTTCTTTTGCAGCCTTCCATGATAGGTCGATGATTCTACCTCTTCCAAACGGCCCTCTGTCGATGACTTTTACGATAGTACTCTTGCCATTGCTAAGGTTTGTAACCTTGAGGTGCGTTCCGAAGGGATAAAACCGATGTGCGCATGTTAAACTGTCATGATGTATTCTCTGGCCGCTTGCAGAACGGGCACCTGTTGCTCTTTTAGAGTAATATGATGCCTTGCCGTGCTGGTGCTTTTGTCCGTAGCATGGAACCAGGCTGAATATAGCCAAGATGGCTGTGATGAAAGATTTTGTAACCATATCTTCATATTTTATGGCACAAATATAAAAAAAAATGTTGAAAGATGCAAGTAAATCTCAGAAAATCAGTATCTTTGCACAAACTTTAACTTCATTTATGGAAAATAATATACCTCAGGAGTGGAATAAATTCTACTTGAAAGACGTTTCGTTTGTGAATCTGATGATGCGCCGTATCTACAATGTACTGATTGTAGCCAATCCTTACGATGCGTTCATGCTTGAAGATGATGGACGTATCGAAGAGAAGATATATAATGAATATATGGAGCTGGGGCTCCGCTATCCGCCAACCTTTACTCAGGTTTCTACTACCGAAGAGGCTGCTGCTGTGCTGCGTTCTACCGTCATTGATCTGGTGATTTGCATGCCTGGCAATGCTGATAATGATGCCTTCGACGTAGCGCGCGACATCAAGGGTAAGTTTCCCAATATCCATTGTGTTGTTCTTACGCCTTTCTCTCATGGCATTACCAAGCGTATGCAGGATGAAGACTTGAGTATCTTCGATTATGTCTTCTGCTGGCTTGGCAACACCAATCTTATTCTTTCTATCATCAAGCTGATAGAGGATAAGATGAATCTTGAACATGACATACAGGAAGCAGGCGTGCAGATGATTCTGCTGGTAGAAGATTCTATCCGTTTCTATAGTTCTATATTGCCTAATCTCTATAATTACATATTGGAGCAGAGCAAGAACTTTTCTCAGGAGGCTCTGAACCGGCATGCGGCTACCATGCGTATGCGTGGCCGTCCTAAGGTGGTCTTGGCTCGTACTTACGAGGAAGCCCAGAAACTGTATGATAAGTATTCTGATAACACGTTGGGTGTAATCAGCGATGCACGTTTCCCGTTAAAGAGTGCTGCCAAAGCTTTTGGTAATGAAGTGATGCCTGAAGAGAAGCCTAAGCATCGTACGGATACTTTCGGTCGCGAGAAATGTCCAGATGCAGGTTTGCAACTTTTCCGTTATATCAGGAAGAATGATCCTTTCGTTCCGCTTATAATAGAAAGTTCTGAAAGTGAGAACCGTGCGAAGGCAGAGGCAGAAGGTTTCCGCTTTGTTGACAAGAACTCGAAGAAGATGAGCGTAGATCTTCGCCGTCTGATGGAAGAGCACATGGGCTTTGGCGATTTCATATTCCGTGATCCTAAGACTCATGAGGAGATTATGCGCATTCATAGTTTGAAGGAATTGCAGGATAACATCTTCAATATTCCTAACGATTCCATGCTCTATCATATCAGCCGCAACCATATGAGCCGTTGGCTTTGTGCTCGTGCCATCTTCCCTGTATCAGCTTTCCTGAAGCATGTTACCTGGGAAAAATTACAGGATGTAGATGCTCACCGACAGATTATCTTCGATGCCATCGTGCAGTATCGTCACATGAAAAACATCGGTGTAGTGGCTGTTTTCGACCGCATGAAGTTTGACAAGTATGCCCACTTTGCCCGTATCGGAGAAGGCTCCCTGGGCGGAAAGGGTAGAGGTCTTGCATTCCTGGACAATGTCATCAAGCGTCACCCTGAGTTCAATCAGTTTGAGAATGCCACCGTGCAGATTCCGAAGACCGTGGTGCTCTGTACCGATATCTTTGATGAATTTATGATGAGCAACAATCTCTATCCGATAGCTTTGAGTGATGCTAGCGACGATGAGATTCTGAAGCACTTCCTGCATGCCCAGCTGCCCGATTCGCTGATAGCCGACTTCTTCACCTTCTTTGAGGCAACCAGGAGTCCTATCGCAATCCGTTCAAGTTCGCTGCTCGAAGATGCCCACTATCAGCCGTTTGCCGGTATCTATTCTACCTATATGATTCCGTATCTGGAAGATAAGTATCAGATGCTGCAGATGCTGGCCTGTGCCATCAAGGGTGTCTATGCTTCTGTGTTCTATCGCGACTCGAAGGCTTACATGACCGCAACGAGCAATGTCATCGATCAGGAAAAGATGGCTGTTATCTTGCAGCAGGTTGTGGGCAAAGACTATGGTACAAGGTTTTATCCTACCATGAGCGGTGTGCTCCGTTCGTTCAATTATTATCCGATAGGTGATGAAGAAGCTGAAGAGGGTATAGCCAGTCTAGCCTTGGGCTTGGGTAAATATATCGTAGATGGAGGTCAGACCCTTCGTGTTTGTCCTTACCATCCGAATCAGGTGCTCCAGACATCGGAAACCGAGCTGGCTCTGCGCGACACCCAGACCCAGTTCTATGCGCTGGATATGAAGCATGTGGGCAATGATTTCAAGGTAGATGATGGCTTTAATATTCTTAAACTCCGAGTGAAGGATGCCGTAGAAGACCAGAGCCTTACCTATATCGCATCTACTTTCGATCCATACGATCAGGTCATCAATGATGGAGTCTATGAGAATGGCCGCAAACTGATAACTTTCTCAAGTGTGCTCCAGCATGGAGTGGTGCCTTTGCCAGAGATACTGCAGATGTCGATGAAGTATGGAGCAGGGGCTATGCGCAGACCTGTGGAGATAGAGTTTGCCTGCAATATCAATAATGACAGGACTTGCGAATTCTATCTTCTTCAGATTCGTCCTATCGTCGATGCCAAGGAGATGCTTGATGAAGATGTGAAGGCTATCCCTGATTCCGACTGCCTGTTGCGTTCGCACAATTCGCTGGGTCATGGCATCAGCGAAGATGTGGTTGATGTGGTTTATGTGAAGTATGATGACCACTTCTCTGCGATGAATAATTTTTATGTAGCCGATGATATAGAACGAATCAACCGCAAGTTCCTTGCTGACGGCAAGAACTATGTGCTGATAGGTCCTGGCCGTTGGGGCTCCAGCGACCATTATTTGGGTGTACCTGTAAAATGGCCGCATATCAGCGCTGCCCGGGTTATCGTAGAGGTGGCTCTGAAGAATTACAATATCGATCCTAGTCAGGGTACTCACTTCTTCCAGAACCTCACCTCTTTTGGCGTGGGATACTTTACGGTAGATACAAATACAGGTGAAGGCGGCTTTGTAAATAAGGAAATCCTGGATGCAATGCCGGCTGTAGAGGAGACGCAATATGTCCGTCATGTACGCTTTGAGCACCCGATGAGAATTCTGATGGATGGTAAGAAGCAGGAGGGAGCCGTCTTGATTCCGAAGGAATGACGGGAAGAGTTGTCTCTGAATAGCCATCAGAAACGTTCTATTTCTAGTTAAAGATGTATTTACTATCAGATAAAATCTTCGTTCATCGACGTTGAATGTCCGTTCAGCGACGTTGAACCGCCGTTCAAAGACGTTGAACCGCCGTTCAGCGTCGATGAACGGAGATTTCATCTGGCTGTAAAGACAATTATATTTGATATAAACAACAAATAATCCTGGGAAAGTTTGGAATTTCCATCGAAAAGCCTTACCTTTGTTCCCAGCTAAAATGAATGCCTTATGAATATGTTAACAGAACACCAGACAGATACAAATCAGACAACCGACAGGAGATATCTTGTCCCATTCATTCTCATTACGTCGCTCTTCTTTTTGTGGGGCTTCGCTCGTGCCATTCTGGATGTGCTCAACAAGCACTTCCAGAATGCTCTGCACATCAGTATTACTCATTCCGCCCTTATTCAGGTTACCACCTATCTGGGTTATTTCCTGATGGCAATACCTGCTGGCTTCTTTATCAACCGGTATGGTTATCGCCGTGGAGTAGTCTTCGGTCTGCTCCTCTTTGGTGTGGGCGCCTTGCTCTTTATCCCGGGTGCTACGGTGGGCAGTTTCTCAGCATTCCTGCTCTGTCTTTTCATTATCGGGTGCGGTTTGGTGTTCCTGGAAACAGCCGCCAATCCCTATGTTACCGAACTGGGTGCCAAGGAAACAGCTACCAGCCGACTGAACTTATCGCAGTCGTTTAATGGATTGGGTGGCATTTTCGCCACACTTTGCATCGGTCAGTTCCTCTTCAACCAGACCGAAGAGGGCGGCAATGTGGTGGTGCCTTATACCATTCTGGGTATTCTGGTTTTGGTGATAGCTCTGGTTTTCTCACGTGTAGATTTACCGGAAATCAGTCATGTGGCAACAGCAGAAGATGAGGCAGCCGGTTCTAATATCAGCAAACTCTTTTCCCATCACAAGATGTTCGTGTTTGGACTTCTGGCTTTGCTGAGCTATGAAGTGGCAGAGATTTCAATCAATTCCTACTTCATCAATTTCGTTACGGGCATGAAATGGATGGACGACCGCACGGCTTCCGTAGCCCTGACTTGTGCGCTGGCATTCTTTATGGTAGGCAGATTCCTCGGTTCCTGGATTATGCGCCGAATCAAGGCAACAACGATGTTGCTGATCTGCGCTGTGGGGTGTGTTGTCTGTATACTTTTAGTCCTGTCAAATCTGGGTAAGCTATCGCTGGTAGCCCTGCTTTGCAACTATATGTTCGAGGCCATCATGTTCCCTACCATCTTCAGTATCGCCCTCACGGGTTTGGGCAACCTTACCAAGACTGCCTCTTCACTTCTGATGATGACGCCAATAGGAGGTTGCGGTTTTCTGTTGATGGGACTCATCGCCGACCGTACTCATTTCACACTTCCTTTCCTGGTACCGCTCATAGGATTTGTCATCGTTCTGGCTTATGCGGCTCGTGAATATAAACTTGCCAAGAAGTAACTGGCGGTTGGACAGAAAGATGTAAATATAAAGATGTTAAATTGCTAACTGCGTTTAGCAAAAGCTTTGTGTTTTGTAGGGTATTGGTGCGGAATTAACTTTTTTAACTCGATTGCAACACGAAAAATCGAATTATCATTTTGTTGTCTCAAAAGAAAAAGGTAAATTTGCACTCGGTAAGGAAAGAGCCTCATAAGTTCTACACCTTATTATATATAAGAAAAAAAGAATGTTTCATTAAACAATAAATTAAGTAAAATTATGGCAGTAGATTACAAGAAAATCGGTCTTGTGAACACTAAGGACATGTTCGCAAGAGCTATCAAGGGCGGTTGGGCCGTTCCTGCTTTCAACTTCAATAACTTGGAGCAGCTCCAGGCTATCATCCAGGCTTCTTCAAACTTGAAGTCACCAGTTATCCTTCAGGTATCTAAGGGTGCTCGTAAGTATGCTAACCCTACATTGCTCCGCTACATGGCAGAGGGTGCTGTAGAGTATGCAAAGGAGTTGGGTTGCAACCATCCTGAGATCGTTCTTCACCTCGATCACGGTGATAGCTTCGAGACATGTAAAGACTGTGTAGATTTCGGTTTCTCTTCTGTAATGATCGATGGTTCTGCACTTCCATACGAGGAGAACATTGCATTGACAAAGAAGGTTGTTGATTACGCTCATCAGTTCGGTGTAACTGTAGAGGGTGAGCTCGGTGTCCTCGCTGGTGTTGAGGATGACGTAGTAGCTGAGGAGTCTCACTATACAAAGCCTGAGGAGGTTGTAGATTTCGCTACACGTACAGGTGTTGATTCATTGGCTATCTCTATCGGTACTTCTCACGGTGCTTACAAGTTCAAGCCAGAGCAGTGCACACGTGACCCTAAGACTGGTCACCTCGTTCCTCCTCCATTGGCATTCGACGTATTGGCAGCAGTTGAGGAGCAGCTTCCTGGTTTCCCTATCGTTCTCCACGGTTCTTCTTCAGTTCCTCAGGAGTATGTTGATATCATCAACAAGTTCGGTGGTAAGTTGCCAGATGCAGTTGGTATCCCAGAGGAGCAGTTGACTAAGGCTTCTGAGAGCGCTGTTTGCAAGATCAACATCGACTCTGACTCTCGTCTTGCTTTCACAGCAGGTGTTCGTGAGACATTGGCTCTTCACCCAGAGTACTTCGACCCACGTCAGTACTGCGGTAAGGCTCGTGAGTACATGGTTGACCTCTATAGCCACAAGATCAAGGATGTTCTTCATTCTGACAACAAGTTGGCTAACCTCGACTAATCTTCGAGATTTTACAACACAAGATATGAGCGGGAATCCGAAAGGGTTCCCGCTTTTGTTTTATCCCCTTTTTTCTCGCAATCATACAATCTGTCAGCATGTAATGCGTATTGTGCACGATAACATGAAAATCTTTACATTATTTAGCTAAGAAAACTTGCATCCTATTGACTTTTTTCCTATATTTGCAATGTTCAAACGAAAGAACAGGACATGTAAGAGGGGTATAAGCCCTATAGTAAATGATAAGCAATAGTAAATGATAACCAATAGTAAATGATATCACTCCTCCCAACATATCATTTGTGTAATTGTAAAAGATGATTTAAACCGAAAGGTGTTTGTTTTTAAAGCATCGGATGGTAATGGCCGAAAGGCTGGAATCTGAAGATGACTGGTTTAAATGATAATGAAAACAATTAGTAAATGGTATAACTATGAAGAAGTATTTTATGATGGTCATCGCTATGACTATGATGACAATAGGATTTGTAAGTTGCAGTGCATCTGACGATGAAATGGGTGAAACAGTTAGTCGCGTTACCACCGATGAGTCAGGTTTCTCTTTGCTCAGCTATTCCATGACTGCGGGCTCTGCCGTAAGCGAGGAGTCTAACAGTAAGGCTGAGAATGATGAGAAGTTGGTTTGCAAGGTTCTTCCGGGTGGTCAGCTGATGCTGACTCATAAGAATGTAATCTTCGACCAAGGTACAAATATCAAGTTTGCAACTCAGTTGGTTGGCAAGAAGTTAATCATTACCGAAACAGGTGATTATGGAAAGTCTGGTCAGTATGGTTATTATACGCTTGTTGCCAAGGTAGGAACAGTTAAGGATGGTGACTATGTGGTTGTTGTAATGCGCAATGATCACGCCCGTGAGGAGTTCAAGTTGAAGTATGACTCTTCCCGAGCTAATTAAGATACATATAAATAGTAAAATGCAATTCAGATATATAATAAATGATATGAAGTTACAATTATAATGAATGGTATGTTGATATATAATATACGAAGTTAAGACAAATGATAGTAAATGATATGTTTATTCAATAACAGATGTCGCTTCTTTCGACCAGTCTAGTTTTACTTTCTGTTTTCATTTCCCCGTAATGCTTCCATGAGCTGTTCAGGTGTACAGTCTTTTAATATCACCTTATTCTCTTTATCCAACAGGTAAATGGTTGGCATGGCTTTGAGCCCGTAAATCGTGCTCAAGCGGTTATCTGCTACGATGCGGAGCAGACTGAAGCCGGCTGGTATTGTCTGTTTGTCGAGCCATGCAGATATCTTGTGGCAGTTCTCGCAGTCAGGATCGTAGAAATATAAGATAACCTTCTTTTCCCGGTAATCGCTCAACTGATGAGGCTTGCCGTCTTCCTGCATAAAACTGATATTGGTAGCCTGTGTGCCAGGCAAGTTCTTTCTTGCCTGTTTCAGTTTAAATTCTATTCTTTCTTTCTCGGTTTCATCGAAGTATGGCGATTTAGCCATGTCTTCCAGAAATAGGGCATATACCCTGTCGTTGCGCATGGGCGACTCAGGGTTCTCATAATAATGCTCGATGAGGCTTTCAAACTTCTCTTTAGATGGCTTCTGCTGGTAAGCTTTGGCTGTAAAGGCAGCAATACCCTTCTGGGCTATTTCCTGGTCGAAACGGGCCAGAATATCGATGAAGTTGACAAAGCCCTGTTCTGCCATCTCCTTGTTTGCCAGTTCCAGGGTATCCTGAATATCTTTCTCGTTTGCGCCGTCGAAAATCGGGGTGGATACGTTAAATCCAAGCGCTGCTGCTGCAAGGCTCAGGTGGATCTCCAGCACCTGTCCGATGTTCATACGGGAAGGCACGCCCAGAGGGTTCAGCACGATGTCCAGCGGGGTGCCGTCGGGCAGGTAGGGCATGTCCTCCTGCGGCAGAATGCGGGAAACGACACCCTTGTTGCCGTGACGGCCTGCCATCTTATCGCCGACGCTGATCTTACGCTTCTGAGCGATGTAGCAGCGGACGACCTCGCGGACACCGGGCTGCAGCTCATCGCTGTTTTCAGGAGTAAAGACCTTGACATCCACGATGATGCCGTACTCGCCGTGGGGCACGCGCAGAGAGGTATCACGGACTTCGCGGGCCTTCTCGCCGAAGATGGCGCGGAGCAGGCGCTCCTCAGCGGTCAGCTCGGTCTCACCCTTCGGGGTGACCTTGCCGACCAGGATGTCGCCGCTCTTGACCTCGGCACCGATGCGGATGATGCCGCGCTCGTCCAGATCCTTCAGGGCATCCTCGGAGACGTTGGGGATATCACGGGTGATCTCCTCAGGTCCGAGCTTGGTGTCACGGGACTCGGTCTCGTACTCTTCAATATGGATCGAGGTATACACATCCTCGCGGACGATCTTCTCGTTCAGCAGGACAGCGTCCTCGTAGTTGTAACCCTCCCAGGTCATAAAGCCGATCAGGGCGTTCTTACCCAGAGAGATCTCACCGTTGCGCATTGCGGGGCCGTCGGCCAGCACCTGACCGGCCTTGACGCTCTCGCCCACTTCCACGATGGGGCGCTGGTTGATGCAGGTGCCTGCGTTGGAGCGGGCAAACTTGACCAGAGCGTAATCCTCCAGCTCACCCTTGGTGTTGCGGACCACCACATGGTCGGCATCCATCTTCTCCACGATACCGTCGTTCTTGGCCAGAACTGCGGTGCCGGAGTCGGTAGCTGCCTTGTACTCCATACCGGTAGCAACGATGGGCTGCTGGGTGACCATCAGAGGCACGGCCTGACGCTGCATGTTAGAGCCCATCAGGGCACGGTTACAGTCGTCGTTCTCCAGGAACGGGATGCAGGCCGTAGCGACGGAAACCATCATACGGGGAGAAACGTCCATGAAGTCGACCTGAGAAGCGTCGAACTCCTGGATGTCGTTGCGGTGACGGCCGGAAACGCGGGGACGGACGAAGTGGTTGTTCTCGTCCAGCGGCTCGTTGGCCTGGGCAACGATATATTCATCCTCGACGTCGGCGGTCATGTAGACGACCTCGTCGGTGACAGTTCCGGTAGCCTTATCGACCTTGCGGTACGGGGCCTCGACAAAGCCGTACTTGTTGATCTTGGCGTAGGTAGCCAGGTAGGAGATCAGACCGATGTTGGGACCTTCAGGGGTCTCGATCGGGCACAGACGGCCGTAGTGGGTGTAATGAACGTCACGGACCTCGAAACCTGCGCGGTCACGGCTCAGACCGCCGGGGCCCAGAGCAGACAGACGGCGCTTGTGGGTCAGCTCAGCCAGAGGGTTGTTCTGATCCATGAACTGTGACAGTGGAGAAGAACCGAAGAACTCTCTTATAGCCGCAGTGATAGGTCTTATATTGATAAGAGCTGTAGGAGTAACGACCTCAGTGCCCTGTGACTGAATGTTCATTCTCTCACGGATAACTCTTTCCATTCTTGTGAAACCGATCCTGAACTGGTTCTGAAGAAGCTCGCCTACTGAACGGATTCTTCTGTTGCCAAGATGGTCGATATCGTCAACAGTACCAACACCTTCGCAAAGGTTGAGGAAGTAAGAAACCGTAGCGATAATATCATCGATAGTGATGTGCTTTGGAACGAGGTCGTCAGCCTTAAGTCTGATGTTCTCCTTAAGCTCTTCCTCATTCTCAGAATCTTCAAGAATTTCTTTGAGAGCCTTGAAAGATACCTTTTCGTTGATGCCAAGCTCAGTGCAGTCAAAATCAACATAAGCGTTGATGTCTACCATGCCGTTGCCTATGATCTTAACTTCGCACTCTTCAAGCTTTGTAACAGCCTCGCCTGTTGCGGAAGTAAGATGCTCCTTTACCTCAACGTCAACGTAAGCCTCCATAACACCTGCGGTCTCGATCTCCATAGCCTTATCAAAGCTGATAAGATTGCCGGCCTCAGCCATTACCTCGCCTGTCATAGGATTTACAACAGGTCTTGAAAGTCTGTGACCTGAAAGTCTTGAACCAACGCCAAGCTTCTTGTTGTACTTATATCTGCCGAATCTTGAAAGATCATATCTCTTAGCGTCAAAGAACAGGTTGTTCAGGTGAGTAACAGCAGAATCTACTGTAGGAGGCTCGCCCGGACGGAGCTTCTTGTAAACCTCAAGAAGAGCTTCCTCTCTGTTAGCAGTCTGATCCTTCTGCATGATAGTCTGAGTAAGTCTTTCATCAGGACCGAAAACTTCCTCGATCTCCTCGTTAGTACCAATACCCAGCGATCTCAGGAAAGTAGTAAGAGGGATCTTTCTGTTTTTATCGATTCTGACATAAACCACGTCGTTAGAATCCATTTCATATTCAAGCCAAGCGCCTCTGTTAGGGATAACAGTTGTCTTGAACAGATCCTTACCGGTCTTGTCCTTATCAAAAGCGTAATAAACACCTGGTGAACGCACCAACTGAGAAACGATAACACGCTCTGCACCGTTGATAACAAAAGTTCCGCTGTCGGTCATTTTAGGGAAGTCACCCATAAATACCTCGGACTCCTTGATCTCGCCGGTCTCGGTATTGTTAAGTCTTGCAGTAACTCTCAGTGGCACTGCATAAGTTACATCTCTCGCCTTGCACTCTGCAACAGAATACTTAGCCTCTTCGTCGAAATGGTATCCAACAAAAGTCAGCTCCAGCGTACCATTATAATCAGTAATAGCTGAAACATCTCTGAAGACCTCCTTCAGACCTTCATCGAGGAACCACTGATAAGAGTTCTTCTGCACTTCAATAAGGTTAGGCATCTCCAGAACCTCATTGATCTTGGCAAAGCTCTTTCTCGTGTTCTTACCAAGTTTTACGTCCTTGACATTCACCATAGGCTCAATCACTCCTTAATTTATTTGGAAAATACATTTATATAACACTATATAACAATCGTATTCGCCAGTGGTTTTGGCGGTGTTTTCCATGGTTTTATGCACTCAAAAACGCATGAAATAGGTGGAAAACTCCATTATGATACAGTATACTATTATATAATATTAGCAAGCCCTTGTCA
>OGPG01001986.1_pt1 | contig 12695 bp, 8 predicted proteins | sample 1552851 | NCBI WGS metagenome assembly OGPG01 (sample SAMEA2579909, study PRJEB22360) | human gut metagenome | biome: human gut; feature: human-associated habitat; material: faeces | place: Denmark | collected 2008/2010 | reverse complement strand
GAGCTGATACGCTGAAAGATTTTCTGTATCAGGGAGATCAGCCGTAGCCGGGTTAATTTGCACGCCGTCGATTTGCAGCTCGTAATGGAGGTGCGGTCCCGTGGCGAGCCCCGTCATGCCGACATAACCGATCTCATCGCCTTTCTTGACGATAACGCCCGGGCGAATGCCCTTGGCAACACGGCGCATGTGCGCGTAAAGCGTAGTGCGATTGAGGCCGTGGTCGATCTGCACGTAGTGCCCGTAGCCTCGTGCTTCATAGGCAACGCGCGTGACGCGTCCGTCAGCGGCGGCAAGAATACGCGATCCCGATGGCGCACGGAAGTCGGTGCCGTTGTGGGGGCGCAGTACGCCGGTGACGGGGTGGCGGCGAAGCGGCGCAAATTCTGAACTGACGTCTTTGAAGTCAAGCGGAACGCGTAAAAAGGTTTGAGAGGCGGAACGTCCGTCAAGCGTATAAAAACTGCCCGCACCCCGTCCATCGGAAAACCAGAAGGCCTCGTGAACACCGGAGGCATCGACGATTTGTGCGGCAAGGAGCTGTCCATTGCGGACGAATCGGCCGTCGGCATACTTTTTCTCATAGACCAGCCGCAAAGAACTGCCTGCAGAGAGATGTTCTACGGGATCGTCGGTGCCGATCCAAACTGCGCGAAGCTGATCTGTGACGCTTTCAGGAATGTGAAGCTCGCGGGCGGTTGCGTCAAGATTCCCAACGGCGTCTCCCGAAACGAGCGTCTCCATTGTCGAAAAAGTAAAGGGCAGCACATTGCTGATGAGTTCTCGGCCGATGCGCGAAACTTCAATTGTGCGGGAATTATCCGCGCGTGCGCCGTCGAGATAGAGCCGCATGTATTCGAGTTGTCCGGCATCGGAAACGCCTGCCGTTACATGCTGTCCCGGCTGCGGAGCAAGGAACGGTGTCAGACGCTGCTGAGTGAATATGTAGTCGCGGGCTTGATCGTCATGAATGCCGAGTTTTGCAAAAAGCGAGAAAATGGTGTCGCTTGACGATATTTCGTAGTGTTTCGGTGTATAGGTGCCGAGCCTTGATACAGCGCCGATTTCACTGGAGAGATCGGGAGCGGCAACCGCAATTTCCATGGGATGCGCCTCTACAGTGTGAGGCGCAAGGGCTGGACCGAGGGCGGCGAGAAGACTCACAGAAAGCGCTGTTCCAACGGTCAGCAGGCCGGCGGCAAGGGCTCTGGAGCGGACGGCTTCAGGTTTAAGACCAAGGCGCACAGCAATACTTCGAGCGAAGGTGAGTGCTGCACGGCCAAGTCGGGCAAGTGCGCCCGCAACGAGTGTTTGTGCCGGCATGGATGCAAAGAATCAGTAAAAACCGGAAAGTTTCTTTCGAAAACCCCTTATTTTAGGCCCGCAGCAACCCTGCATGTTAAAGTTTCCCCCTTGAACTTATTCCAAATTCGGCGCGGCGCCGAGACAATGCTCCCGCCGGCCGCGGCATCAGACGCTTCCGCTGGCCGGGTACTTCACACTTTCGTTTTTTTGCAGAACTCCGGATGATGTTGAAGTTCGCCGCCGACAGGCGGGCGGGGCTCCCTGATGCACCTGTCGTTTTACTGCATAGCACTTCAATCATTTCCAATGACGCAAAACAACTCACAGGCCGCAGAGGCTCAGAAACAATTTCCCGTGACCGACGATATTCGCCAAGCCATGGCACTTATCGCGCGCGGAACCGACACGTTCCTCATTCAATCCGAGTTTGAACAAAAGCTCGCGCGTTCCAAGGCCACCGGTGAACCGCTTCGCTGCAAACTCGGGCTTGACCCGACGGCGCCGGACATTCATATCGGTCACACGGTAGTGCTCAATAAGCTTCGCCAGCTTCAAGATCTCGGCCATACCGTCATCTTTCTGGTGGGTGACTTCACTGCTGCCATTGGGGATCCTTCTGGCCGCAACACCACTCGTCCGCCCCTGACGCGCGAACAGATTGAAGCCAATGCTCAGACTTACCTGAACCAAGCCGGCATGGTGCTTGATTTGGACAAGCGGCGGCAGGAGGTCAAGTCCGCCATCGACGGGCAGGGCAAGCTGACCGAAGCACTGACGGCGGCCATCGACAGCGCCGCCACGCTGGCGGAGGTGGAGGACCTGTACCGTCCCTACAAGCAAAAGCGGCGCACCCGCGCCACGGTGGCCCGGGAGAAGGGGCTGGAGCCCCTGGCGCAGCTGCTGCTGGCGCAGGAGAAGGACTGTCCCGCGCCGGAGGCGGCCGCACAGGCGTACATCGATCCGGAGAAGGGCGTGGAGACCGCGACCGACGCATTGCAGGGCGCCAACGACATCATCGCGGAGATCATCAGCGACGACGCGGACATCCGCAAGGCACTGCGGGGCCTGCTGATGCGGCAGGGACGACTGAGGAGCCTTGCCGCCACGGAGGAGGACAGCGTGTACCGGCTGTACTACGACTTTGAGCAGGCCATTCCCAAGCTGGCGGGGCACCAGATCCTGGCCATCAACCGGGGCGAAAAAGAGGGGCTGCTCTCCGTCACGGTATTGCTGGACCGGGAGGCCGCGCTGCCGGCACTGCGGCGGGCGGTGGTAAAGCCCGGCTCGGCGGCCATGGAATTCATCAAGGCCGCCTGCGAGGACGCCTATGACCGGCTGATCTATCCGTCGCTGGAACGCGAGGCGCGGTCCGCCCTGACGGACAGCGCCAGCGAGGGCGCTATTGGGCAGTTCGCGCTGAACCTGAAGCCGCTGCTGCTCCAGCCGCCGGTAAAGGGTCACGTGACCATGGGGCTGGACCCCGGCTATGCCCACGGGTGCAAGGTGGCGGTCATCGACGGCACCGGCAAGGTGCTGGACACCACGGTGGTCTACCCCACCTACGGCGAGCGCCAGAAGCGGGAGGCCATCGCCAAGCTGACGGCCCTGTGCAAAAAGCACGGTGTGGCGCACATCGCCATCGGCAACGGCACCGCCAGCCGGGAGACAGAGCAGATGACGGTGGAGATGCTGCGGGGCCTTCCGGGCGTCAGCTATATGATCGTCAACGAGGCGGGCGCATCGGTGTACTCCGCCGGCAAGCTGGCGGCGGAGGAGTTCCCGGACTACGACGTGAACCTGCGCTCGGCCATCTCCATCGCCCGGCGGTTACAGGACCCGCTGGCGGAGCTGGTGAAGATCGACCCCAAGGCCATCGGCGTGGGGCAGTACCAGCACGATATGCCGCAAAAGCGGCTGGACGAGGCACTATGCGGCGTGGTGGAGGACTGCGTCAACGCCGTGGGTGTTGACCTGAACACCGCCAGCGCCAGCCTGCTGGGCTATGTATCCGGGCTGAACGGCACCACGGCGAAGAACATCGTGGCGTACCGGGAGGCCAACGGCGCCTTCCCGGACCGGAAGCGCCTTTTGAAGGTGCCGAAGCTGGGGCCCAAGGCCTATGAGCAGTGCGCGGGCTTTTTGCGGGTGCCGGAGAGCAAAAACGTGCTGGACAACACCGGCGTACACCCGGAGAGCTATGGGGCGGCGGAGAAGCTGCTGGCCCTGTGCGGCTGCGGCGACGAAGACGTGCGCCGGGGCGCGGTGGACGGATTGATGCGGAAGGTGCAGGCCATGGGCGAGGCAAAGGTAGCCGAAGAGATCGGCGTGGGCGTGCCCACACTGCGGGACGTGGTGAAGGAGCTGATGAAGCCCGGACGTGACCTGCGGAGCGACCTGCCGGCACCCATTCTCCGCACCGATGTGCTGGACATGAAGGACCTGAAGCCCGGCATGGTGCTCACCGGAACGGTGCGGAACGTGATCGACTTCGGCGTATTCGTGGACATCGGCGTGCATCAGGATGGGCTGGTACACATCTCGCAGGTGTGCAGCAGGTTCATCAAGCACCCCTCCGAGGTGGTGGCCGTAGGCGACATCGTGAAGGTGCTGGTGCTGGATGTGGATGAGAAAAAGCACCGCATCAGCCTGTCCATGAAGCAGGTGAAGGAGTAAAAAAGAAACCGCCCTCCGGGGCGGTTTCTTTTTTATTTGTCTTTTACTCGATGACGGGGAGCTTTTTGACCACGGCGGCGCAGCGGGGGCACAGGTCGGGGTGCTCGCTGTCGCTGCCAACGGTGGGCAGGACCTTCCAGCAGCGGGCACACTTGGCGCCGTTGGCGGGGCGAACGGCCACCTTCTGCTCCGCGTCCACGTCCACGCGGACCTGGGAGACGATGAACAGGTCGGCCACCTGGGCGGCGTCCATGGATGCCAGGAAGCCATCCTCCGGCGTAACGGTCAGGTCCACCTCAGCCTCCAGGCTCTTGCCGATGGTCTTGTCGGCACGGGCGGTCTCCAGCGCGCCGTTGACGGCGGTGCGGAGGGCAGCGATACGGGCCCAACGGGCCATCTCGTCCTCGGAGAGGGCGTAGCCGTTGTAGGGCAGCACCATCTCGTTGAACAGGACGTTGCGCGCGTCATCGCAGGAGCGATGGGGCATGGCCAGCCAGATCTCATCGCAGGTAAAGGCCAGAATGGGGGCAAACAGACGGGTCATAGCGTCCAGGATCAGGAACAGGGCGGTCTGGGCGCTGCGGCGGGAGAGGCCCTCGGCCTCGTCGCAGTACAGGCGGTCCTTGAGAATATCGAAGTAGAAGGAGCTCAGGTCCACCACGCAGAAGTCGTTGATCATGTGGGACACCACATGGAACTCGTAGTTGTCATAAGCGGCGTAGGCCTTGGTCAGCAGGTCGTTCAGGCGGGTGATGGCCCACTTGTCCAGGGGCAGCATCTCGCCCGGCTCCACCAGATGATCGGCGTCGAAGCCGGTCAGGTTATCCAGGCAGAACTTGGCGGTGTTGCGGAACTTCAGGTAGTTCTGGCTCAGCTGCTTGAAGATCTCGTCGGAGCAGCGGACGTCCACATGGTAGTCGGAGCTGCCGGCCCACAGACGCAGCAGATCGGCGCCGTACTTGTTGAAGATCTCGGCGGGATCCATGCCGTTGCCCAGGGACTTGTGCATGGCCTTGCCCTCGCCGTCCACGGTCCAGCCGTGGGTGACGCACTCCTTGAACGGTGCGCCGCGGCCCAGAGCGCCCACGGCCACCAGCAGGGAGGACTGGAACCAGCCGCGATACTGATCCAGGCCCTCGATGTACATGGTGGCAGGCCAGAAGCCCTGATCGCGCTCCATGGCGGCAAAGTGGGTGGAGCCGGAGTCGAACCAGCCGTCCAGCGTGTCCGTCTCCTTATCAAATCCGGCGGCCTTGCCGCAGTGGGGGCAGGTAAAGCCCTTGGGCAGGATGTCGGCGGCGTCTCTGTCGAACCAGGCGTTGGAACCCTCCTTCTCGAACAGCTGTGCCACGGCCTCGATGCTCTCGGGGGTGCAGACGGGCTTGCCGCAGTCCTTGCAGTAGAACACGGGGATCGGCAGACCCCAGCGGCGCTGGCGGCTGATGCACCAGTCGGTGCGCTCCAGGATCATGGAGCGCATACGGTCCTTGCCCCAGGCGGGCACCCAGCGCACGTCCTCGCAGGCGGCGATGGCCTCGTCCTTGAAGCTGTCCACGGAGCAGAACCACTGGGGGGTGGCGCGGAAGATGATGGGCTGCTTGCAGCGCCAGCAGTGGGGGTAGCTGTGGACGATGTCCTCGCTGGCGAACAGAGTGCCGTTGTCCTTCATATCCTGCAGGATGACGGGGTTGGACGCATCGGTGGTCATGCCCTCATACTTGCCGGCGTAGGCGGTGTGCTTGCCCTGATCGTCCACGGGCACTACCATGTCCATGCCGTAGCGCTTGCAGGTCACATAGTCGTCGGCACCGAAGCCGGGTGCGGTGTGGACGCAGCCGGTACCGGAGTCCATGGTCACGTAGTCCGCCAGCACCAGACGGGAGGTCTTGGGCAGGAAGGGATGGTCGGCCAGCATGTTCTCGAAGAAGGAGCCGGGGTGCGTCTCCACGATCTCATAGCTGTCAAAGCCGCCGATCTTCATGACCTTCTCGACCAGTGCCTCGGCCATGATGTACATCTCGCCGTTGGGCGCCTTGACCACGGCGTAGCTCTCGTCGGGGTGCAGGGCGATGGCCAGGTTGCCGGGCAGGGTCCAGACGGTGGTGGTCCAGATCACGAAGTACAGCTTGCTGTGGTCCAGATGGCCCAGCTTGCCCTGATCGTCGTGCATGGGGAACTTGACGTAGACGGTGGTGCAGGGATCGTCCTTATACTCGATCTCCGCCTCGGCCAGGGCCGTCTCGTCGTGGGGGCACCAATACACGGGCTTCAGGCCCTTGTAGATGTGACCGTTCTGGTACATTCTGCCGAACACACGGACCTCCTGGGCCTCGAAGCCGGGATCCATGGTCTTGTAGGGGTGCTCCCAGTCGCCCACCACGCCCATGCGCTTGAAGCCGTCGCGCTGTACGTCGATGTAGTGGTCGGCAAACTCATGGCAGGCGCTGCGGAACTCAGAGACGCTCATGGCCTTGTGGTTCAGCTTGTTCTGCTTGATGATGGCGGACTCGATGGGCATACCGTGGTTGTCCCAGCCGGGGATATAGGGGGTATAGTAGCCGCGCATCGCGTACATGCGGGTGATAAAGTCCTTCAGGGACTTGTTCAGGGCGTGGCCCATGTGCAGCGCGCCGTTGGAGAACGGAGGGCCGTCGTGGAGGGAGAACAGGGGCTTGCCCTCGTTCTTCTTCAGCAGCTCATTGTAAAGGTCCAGCTCTTCCCAGTGCTTCAGCATCTCCGGCTCGCGGGCGGGCAGGCCGGCGCGCATGGGAAAGCCGCTTTTGGGCATATTCAGTGTCTTCTTGTACTCCATGTTGCTTCTCCTTTATCTGAATAGTTTTGAAAACAAAATAAAAAGCGCCTTTGTCTCGTTCAAGAGACAAAGGCGCGGAAAAACGTCCTCTGCGGTACCACTCTCGTTGCCGCCGGGGCGGCCACTCATCCCCCACGGAATGGGGCAGGGAGAAGGTAACGGCTCCCTTGCCGTCCGCGCTTACTCGGCGAGCTTTCAGGCGGATGCTCCGGGGTGATGTTCGGTGTCCCTGTCCCGTCCGCCTTGCACCAAACGGCGGCTCTCTTCGCGTGGACATGAGGCACGGCCTGTCCCCTTCATCGCAACTTTCAATATTGCTGACAATGTAGCACGGTTTTGAAAAAATGTCAAGAGGAAAGCGGAAAAAGGCGGCTGTGTGCCGCCTTTTTCAGTTAAATTATCCGATAATCCCGCTGGGCCAGGGCCTGCTCCCGGCGTATTTTCTGGGTAGCCAGGGCCTCCTCCAGGGCCACGATGATGCTGTTGGACACCAGAAAGCCGCGGGGCGTCAGGCGCCAGCCGTTCTCCGTCCGGGCGGCCAGACCCGTGCACTCATACTGCACGAACAGATCCTCCATGGGCTGGAACCGCTGGCGGTAGGTCGTCTCGAAATACCGGCGGTCGATGCCCTCCGCCGTGCGGAGGGACAGCATGACGTACTCGTAATCGCGAGTCAGCGTAGCGTCGGACTCGGACTCCGACAGGATCAGGCGACCGCTTATGTAGCTGTCCAGGTCCCGGACGTAGGCGTAGCGCACGCCGCCGAAGTCGGAGTGGGCGCCGGGGCCGAAGCCGGCATATTCCTCCATGTGCCAGTATTTCAAGTTGTGGCGGGAGGCAAAGCCCGGCTTGGCAAAGTTGGATATCTCGTACTGCTCATAGCCGTTCTGCGCCAGAACCGTGACGGCGTAGAGATACATATCCGCCTGGGCATCGTCGTCCGGAAAGCACTCACTGTCCCGGCGGTCATACAGGGGCGTGCCGGGTTCCAGCTTCAGGCCGTAGCAGGAGATATGCTCCGGGGCCAGGGCGATGACGGCGGCGAGGGTGTCCTCCCACTGCTGCATGGTCTGGCCCGGCAGGCCATAGATCAGGTCCATACTGAGGTTTTTGAACCCGGCCTTCCGCACGGCGGCCACGGCCTCCTGCCCCTGGGCAAAGGTATGGATGCGGCCGATGGCGCGAAGCAGGCCGTCATCCGCCGACTGAACGCCCAGAGATATCCTGTTGAAGCCCGCCCGACGCAGCGCACGCAGGGCCTTGACGTCACAGGCGGAGTCCGGGTTGGCCTCCAACGTGATCTCGGCGTCGCGGGCCACAGGGCAGCGCTTGCGGAGGGTCCGCAGCAGCTTTGTCAGGCGGTCCGGTCCCAGATAGCTGGGGGTACCGCCGCCGAAGTACACCGTGTCCACCCGATGGGCAGCAGTGCGGGGCGCGACCTCCTCGATATGGCGCAGCAGGGCGGCGGTATAGGCGTCCATCTTCTCCTCGCTGCGGGGCAAAGAGTAAAAGTCGCAGTAGGCGCATTTCTGGCGGCAGAAGGGGATGTGGATATAGAGCCCGAGAGGGGCTTTTTCTTTCTGCATATCAGCGTACCTGAGGCGGCAGTATGGTCACAGCGCCGTAAAAGCAGTTGACCTTGCAGCTGCGGCAGCCGATGCAGTCATCTTGACGGACCTCATAATAGCCGTCCGGCCGCAGGTCGATGCACTTCATGGGGCAGAACATGGCGCACCAGCCGCAGCCAGTGCAGCTCACCGGGTCGATCACGGCCAGCTGGACCGCCTTGCGCCCGAAGGGATGGGCAGGGTCGTACATAACTGACGCCCTCCTTTCCTGAGATCACCGTATCATTATAGCCGCTTTCATGGGTTTTGACAAGTATAGCCGCGGCGGAAGCGGCACATATTACCGGCGAAAGGATGTGATGGCGTGACACCCAAGGAATATGACGCGCTGGTACGGCAGCTGTCGCCCAGCTCACCCATCGGCAAGGACACGGCGCTGGCCTTTGTCGTCGGCGGCGGGATCTGCGCCGTGGGACAGCTGATCGCCAACGGCTGGCAGGCGCTGGGGCTGACGCAGCAGGAGGCGGCCTCCGCCACCTCGGTAACGCTGGTGTTCCTGTCGGTGCTGCTGACGGCGCTGGGGCTGTACCACCGGCTGGCGCGGTACGCCGGGGCAGGCACGCTGGTGCCCATCACCGGCTTCGCCAACGCCGTAGCCTCGCCGGCCATCGACTTCCGGGCGGAGGGCATCGTCACCGGCACGGCGGTCAAGATGTTCACCGTGGCCGGGCCGGTGATCGTATTCGGCACCGCTGCCAGCGTGGTGTATGGACTGGTGCTGTATCTGCTGGCATAGTGTGAGCGCCGGCGCTGCCGGTCACGACCGTGTCCGCCCGTACACATAAAAAGCCGCCTTTCGGCGGCACATGAAAAAAGGGCCGCCTTTCGGCGGTCCTTTTCACGCGGTTCAGATGTACTGCTTCATACCCTCGGTGGCGGTGTCCTCGTCCGCGCTGATGGTGACGGTGAACTTCACGCCATTCTCCTCGCTGAAGCGGTCCAGCCAGTGAAGGAACGTCTCTACCGCCTGCAGGTCGTTGCTGCCGGCGATCTTGCAGAGATTATCCACGAACACATGGGAAATATCGTAATTGCCCGCGTACATACCGCACAGGAATCCGCGCAGGCAGTCAAAAGAATCCACATTATACTCGCCGGCGTTGACCAGACGGACGTTGTAGCTGACGTCGTAGGTCATATCGCCCTTAGGCTCGATGCACACGACACTTCCGGTCTCGGACTCCACACTGGTGTGGATGAGCTCGATGAGCTGCTTGGTCTTACCGGCACCGTTGGCACCCATGATCAGTCTAACCATAAGAAATCACTCCTTTGTCATTGGTGGTTTCCACCTGAGTACAGCATACCATACCGGTGGAAAAATAGCAATGCAGAAAAAGTAAACTTATTTTTGGGCACTTTTACTTTTCCAGCTTCCCCAGCAGCGTCTGCCGCAGGTCCTCATACCCCGGCTTGCCCAGCAAGGCGAACATATTTTTCTTATAGGCCTCCACGCCGGGCTGGTCAAAGGGGTTCACGTCCAGCAGGTAGCCGGACAGGCCGCAGGCGTACTCAAAGAAGTAGATCAGCCCGCCCAGGGTCTGCTCGCTGACGGAGCCGGTCCGCAGCGTCACGTTGGGCACGCCGCCCTCCACATGAGCCAGCAGCGTACCGTCCATGGCCTGCTGGCGGATAAAGTCCATGCTCTTGCCCGCCAGGAAGTTCAGGCCGTCGCCGTTGCCCTCGTCATAGGGCACGGGGTTTTCGTTTTGAGAGGGGCCGAAGCGCACCACCGTCTCGAACAGGTGGCGCTCACCCTCCTGGATGTACTGGCCCATGGAGTGCAGGTCGGCGGTAAACTCCACACTGGCGGGGAACAGGCCCTTGTTCTCCTTGCCCTCGCTCTCGCCGTACAGCTGCTTCCACCACTCGGACATAAAGCGGAAGCAGGGCTCATAGGCCGCCAGCAGCTCGATCTTCTTCCCGGTGCGGTACAGCTCATACCGGGCGCCGGCATACTGCCAGGCGGGATTGGCGTTCATGTCCGCCAGGGCACATTCGCGCATCATATCCGCCGCGCCGGCCATCAGCGCGTCGATATCGATGCCGGCCACAGCAATGGGCAGCAGACCCACGGCCGTGAGCACACTGTACCGTCCGCCGATGTTGTCCGGCACCACGAACTCCTCGTAGCCCTTATCGTCGGCCAGGCCCTTCAGGGCCCCCTTGTGGGCGTCGGTGGTGGCATAGATACGCCGGGCGGCCTCCTCCGGGCCGTACTTCTTCTCCAGCAGCTCACGGAAAAAGCGGAAGGCCACGGCGGGCTCCGTGGTGGTGCCGGACTTGGAGATAACGTTCACGGAGAAGTCCACGCCGTCCACCAGCTCCATCACCTCGGTCAGCGCGTCGGAGCTGAGGCCGTTGCCGATAAAGTAAATGTTGGGCGTATTCTTCTTTTTCAGGTTGTAGTTGGGGGAGCGCAGGCATTCGATGACGCCCCGGGCGCCCAGATAGGAGCCGCCGATACCGATGACCACCAGCGCCTGGGAGTCGGACTGTATTTTCTTCGCCGCCGCCTTGATGCGGGCAAATTCCGCCTTGTCATAGTCCTCCGGCAGACGCACCCAGCCGGTAAATTCGCCGCCGGCGCCATCGCCATTTTGCAGATGGTCATGGGCGATACGCAGGCGGGGGGACAGCGCGGCCTCGTAGGGCAGTGGGATAAAGCTGCGGATATTTTGCAGATCGACCTGTATCATGTTAAAACCTCCTCGTCGGTGCAATGCAACTATTTGCCCTATCGTACAACGTTTCCGGCGAAAATACAAGGGGAAAAACGGGACTTTCCCCCGCTTTTCCCCTTTCCGCTACGCCAGGAACACCGCCTGCTTCAAAAGATCGGTGAACATCCGCCCCCAACTGCGCCCCGGAACGCTCTCCGCCGCCAGAATGGGCACCGTCAGCACCTCCGTATCGCCGCTGCACAGGGTCAGCGTGCCCACCTGCTGGCCCTGCTGTATCGGGGCCGCCAGCGTCTCCGGCAGGGCCACCCCATAACCCAGCCACGGCGGAAAGCCCCCCCCGATACTCCAGCGACGATGCCTGCGCCTTCTCCACCACAGCGGTAACGCCCGTCTCCGGCAGCGTCAGGCCCACCTGCTCCGCCTCCCCCATGGTCACCGGCAGGGCGGGCAGCGGCTCCTCCGGCGCGGCGGAGACCAGCGTATAGGCGGAGAAGCCGTAATTCAGCAGCGCCTTGGCGTCGGTGTTCCGCTTGTCGGACGTCTCCCCCTTCATGACCACCGCGATCAGCTCCATGCCCTCGCGCTCCGCCGTGGCGCTGATGCAGTAGCCTGCCGAGGCGGTGTAGCCGGTCTTCAGCCCCGTGGCGCCGTCGTACCAGCGGATGAGCTTGTTTGTATTGGCCAGATCAAAGGTGCCGTTTCGGATGCTGTCCGTCCATATGGTGGTGAAATTGCGGATGTCCGGGTGCTTTGTCAGCAGCTCGCGGCTCATAAGGGCAATGTCATAGGCACTGGTGACGTGGCCCGCCGCCGTCAGACCGGTGGGATTGGCAAAATGGGTATCGTCCATCCCCAGCCCCCTGGCGCGGTTGTTCATCTGCTCCACGAACAGCTCCGTCACACCGGCGACCTTCTCCGCCAGCGCCACCGCCGCGTCGTTGCCGGAGGACACGCACACGCATTTCAGCAGCTCCTCCACGGTGATCTGCTCGCCCTCCGCCAGCCAGACCTGACTGCCGCCCATGCCGGCGGCGTTGGCCGACACCGTCACCACGTCGTCATAGGCCAGCGCGCCGCTGTCGATGGCGTCCATGGTCAGCAGCAGCGTCATGATCTTGGTGACGCTGGCCGGCTCCAGCTTCTCATGCTCGTTTTGGGCGAACAGCATCTGTCCCGTGGTCTTTTCCATCAGTACCGCGGCGCGGGAGGTCAGCGGCAGGTCCACCGCCCCGGCGTGTACCGGCAGCACAGCGGTGATGCACAGCGCCGCCAGCAGCGTTGCGAGCGAGCCGAAAACCACGTCAAAAATGCCCGCCGCGCTCAGCAGATTGGCGATCGCGCAGCCGGCGAACAGCCCCCACGCCGTGCAGGGGATGAAAAACGGCAAAATGCACAGCACCTCCGAGACCCGGCACTGGATCGCTCCGTAACTGATCGGCGCCAGAAGCATCGTCAATGCGGCATAGGCCGCGCCCGTGACCGCCGCGGCGGTCAGCTTTCTCGTGGTGATGTGCATGATTCAATTCCTCCCATTTTTTTCGTTGCACACGTCGTGCGCGCAGGGGTATGGCACCTGCGCATGATGAATTGTGA
>OGPG01001968.1_pt1 | contig 12844 bp, 6 predicted proteins | sample 1552851 | NCBI WGS metagenome assembly OGPG01 (sample SAMEA2579909, study PRJEB22360) | human gut metagenome | biome: human gut; feature: human-associated habitat; material: faeces | place: Denmark | collected 2008/2010 | reverse complement strand
TGCCGAATTTGACTATGCAGGTACACAGGCTTGCCGTGCGCTTAAAGAAGAAGGACTTGAGGTTATTCTCGTAAACTCAAACCCTGCTACAATTATGACTGATAACGCAATGGCTGATAAAATCTACATTGAGCCGTTGACGCTTGAAACAGTTAAGAGAATCATCAAAAAGGAACGCCCTGACAGCCTTCTTTCAACCCTCGGCGGTCAGACGGGTCTTACCCTTTCAATGCAGCTTGCAAAAGAGGGCTTCCTTGATAAATACAATGTTCAGCTTCTCGGTGCAAACCCCGAAACAATCGACAAGGCAGAGGACAGACAGCTTTTTAAGGACACAATGATTGAAATCGGTCAGCCTGTTATTCCGTCACTTGTTGTTACAGATGTTGAATCAGCCGTTAAGTTTGCCGATGAAATCGGTTATCCTGTAATTATCCGTCCTGCATTTACACTCGGCGGTACAGGCGGCGGTATTGTCGATAACGAGGAAGAGCTTCGTGAAATCACATCAAACGGTCTTGAACTTTCTCCTATCACACAGGTGCTTGTTGAAAAATGTATCTCAGGTTGGAAGGAAATCGAGTTTGAGGTTATGCGTGACAGCGACGGAAATGTTATTACTGTCTGCTCAATGGAAAACTTCGATCCTGTAGGCGTTCACACAGGCGACTCAATCGTTATCGCTCCTACGGTAACACTTGCCGACAAGGAATATCAGATGCTCAGAAGTGCGGCTCTCAACATTATCTCTGCACTTAAGGTAGAGGGCGGTTGTAACTGCCAGTTCGCACTCAACCCCGAAACATTTGAATATGCGGTTATCGAGGTTAATCCCCGTGTATCACGTTCATCGGCACTTGCGTCAAAGGCAACAGGTTATCCTATTGCAAAGGTTGCCGCTAAAATTGCTATCGGTTACACACTTAATGAAATCAAAAATGCCGTTACAGGTACAACATACGCTTGCTTTGAGCCGGCGCTTGACTATGTTGTTGTAAAATTCCCGAAATGGCCTTTCGATAAATTTGTATATGCAAAGAGAACACTCGGTACTCAGATGAAGGCAACAGGCGAGGTTATGGCTATTGCTCCGACATTTGAGCAGGCTATTATGAAAGCCGTAAGAGGTGCCGAGATTTCTCACGATACTCTCAACGACAAGGAATTTGCAGAGCTTTCAAACGCATCGGTTTATGACAGACTCAGCGTTTGCGATGACAGAAGAATCTTCTGCGTATATGAGGCTCTCAAGAGAGGCATTACAGTAGAACAGATTCACAACATCACTCTCATTGACGAGTGGTTCCTTGAAAAGCTCAAAAATCTTATTGCCGTTGAAAACGAACTCAAGAACGGCGAGCTTACGGAGGATCTCTATGTTCGTGCCAAGAACAAGGGATTCCTTGACAAAACAATTGAAAAAATCACAGGCAGGAAGGTTGAAAATCCGCTTGTTCCTGTTTATAAAATGGTTGATACCTGCGCCGCAGAATTTGAGGCTGAAACTCCTTACTTCTATTCAACATTTGATAAGGAAAATGAAGCTGAGGAATTCATCAGAGAGCAGAAGAGCGATAAGAAAACAGTTATCGTATTCGGTTCGGGTCCTATCAGAATCGGTCAGGGTATCGAATTCGACTATGCATCTGTTCACTGCGTATGGGCGCTCAAAAAGGCAGGCTACGATGTTGTTATCGTAAACAACAACCCTGAAACAGTATCAACAGACTTTGACACAGCCGACAGACTTTATTTTGAACCGCTCACAACCGAAGATGTTATGGGCATAATAAAGACAGAGAATCCGTTCGGTGTAGTTGTTGCATTCGGCGGACAGACAGCAATTAAGCTCACAAAGTTCCTCAGCGACAACGGTGTAAATATTCTTGGCACATCATACGATGCCATTGATATGGCAGAGGACAGAGAGCGTTTTGACGAGCTTCTTGAAAAGTATCACATCAAGCGTCCCCGTGGCGTAACGGTTATGACAACAGACGAGGCTCTCGATGTTGCAGACAAAATCGGTTATCCTGTTCTTCTCCGTCCGTCATATGTTCTCGGCGGTCAGAATATGATTATTGCATTCAACGAAGATGATGTCAAAGAGTATATGGCAATCATTCTTGCACAGAATATTGAAAATCCGATTCTTATTGATAAGTACCTTCAGGGTACAGAGCTTGAAGTTGACGCCATTTGTGACGGTGAAGATATTCTTATTCCGGGTATTATGGAGCATATCGAGCGTGCCGGTGTTCACTCGGGCGACTCAATTGCGGTTTATCCGGCATGGAATCTCTCAGACAGAATGACTCAGATTATTATTGAAAGCTCAAAGAACCTTGCAATCGAACTCCGTACAAAGGGACTTGTAAACATTCAGTACCTTATCTATAAAGACGAACTCTATGTTATTGAGGTAAATCCCCGTTCTTCAAGAACAATCCCTTACATCAGTAAGGTAACAGGCGTTCCTATGGTTGACCTTGCAACAAGAGCAATGCTCGGTGAAAAGCTCAAAGATATGGGCTACGGCACAGGTCTTTACAGAAAGAGTCCTTACATTGCGGTTAAGGTTCCCGTATTCAGCTTTGAAAAGCTTATCAATGTTGATAACCACCTCGGCCCCGAGATGAAGTCAACAGGTGAAGTTCTCGGTGTTGCAGGCACACTTGAGGAGGCTCTCTATAAGGGACTCATCGGTGCAGGCTACAAGATGAAGAAAAAGGGCGGTGTGTTCATCACAGTCCGTAATTCTGATAAGGCTGAAATCGGTGAAATCGCAAAGAAATACTACGACCTCGGATTCAGAATCTACGCAACAGAGGGTACAGCGGATGTACTCAAGAAGTACGGTATTGACGCCGTAAGCGTAAAGAAAATTCACGAGTCCAAGACAAACAATACTCTTACACTCATTGAATCGGGCAAGATTCAGTATGTTATTTCAACATCTGCAAAGGGCAGAATTCCTTCAAGAGATTCTGTTAAAATCCGTCGTAAGACTGTTGAAAGAAATATTCCGTGTCTTACATCTCTTGACACGGCAAATGCACTTGCAGATTGCCTCAAGAGCCACTATTCACAGCACAGCACGGAGCTTATCGACATTAACCACATGAGAGAGGAAAAGCTTATGTTAAAATTCACTAAGATGCAGGGTATAGGCAATGACTATATCTATTGCAGCACTTTTGATCAGGAAATCAGCAACCCCGAGGCGCTTGCCGTAAGACTTTCCGACAGACATTTCGGTATCGGCGGCGACGGTATTATTCTTGTTTGCCCTTCAAAGGTTGCAGATGCAAAGATGAAAATGTACAACCTTGACGGTTCAGAGGGTAAGATGTGCGGTAACGGTATCCGTTGCGTAGGTAAGTTCCTCTATGACCACGGTATGGTCGATATCAACGAAAAAGACGAAATTACAATTGAAACACTCAGCGGTATCAAGAAACTCAAGGCTTATACTTCAGGCGGAAAGGTTAACCGCCTCAGAGTTGATATGGGCAAGGCTATTCTTGAACCGAAGGAAATTCCTGTTGTTCTTGACGGTGACAAGGTTGTTGACAGACCTGTTGAAATTGCAGGCAAGAACTATAACATCACCTGCGTATCAATGGGCAACCCACACTGCGTAGTATTTATGGACGATATTGATAATCTTGATATTGAAACCGTAGGACCGGAGTTTGAAAACGATAAGCTCTTCCCTGAAAGAGTGAATACAGAATTTGTAACAGTTCTCGATGACCATACAATCAAGATGAGAGTGTGGGAGCGTGGCTCAGGCGAAACATGGGCTTGCGGTACAGGCGCTTGTGCCGTTGCGGTTGCCGCTTGTGAAAACGGTTTCTGCAAAAAGGGCGAAGACATCAAGATTAAGCTCAAGGGCGGCGATCTTATTATCAACTATACTGATGAAACGGTATATATGACAGGTAATGCGGAAAAAGTATTTGAAGGCGAAGTTGAGGTGTAATCGTGGAGATAACCGAACATAAGAAGAATAAAAAATATATATTTGTAACAGGCGGTGTCGTATCCGGTCTTGGCAAGGGTATCACAGCCGCATCTCTCGGCAGACTTTTAAAGGCAAGAGGGCTCAAGATTGTTGCTCAAAAGCTTGACCCGTATATCAATGTTGATCCGGGTACAATGAGCCCGTATCAGCACGGCGAGGTATATGTAACGGAGGACGGTGCAGAAACCGACCTCGACCTCGGTCATTATGAGCGTTTTATTGATGAGGACCTTAACAAGTATTCAAACCTCACAACAGGTAAGGTTTACTCAAATGTTCTTGAAAAGGAGCGTCACGGCGACTATCTCGGTAAGACAGTTCAGGTAATTCCTCACATCACAAATGAAATCAAGTCTTTTATCTACAATGTAGGTGAAAAGACTAATGCCGATGTTGTAATTACGGAAATCGGCGGTACGGTTGGCGATATCGAAAGCCAGCCGTTCCTTGAGGCTATCCGTCAGGTATCTCTTGAAGTCGGCAGAGAGAACAGCATCTTTATTCATGTAACTCTCGTTCCCTATATCAAGGGCAGTGAGGAACACAAATCAAAGCCGACACAGCATTCTGTAAAGGAGCTTCGTTCACTCGGTATCAATCCCGATATCATCGTTCTTCGCTGTGACGAACCTCTTGAGGAGAGCATTTTCAACAAGATTGCACTTTTCTGCAATGTAAAGCCGGATTGTGTAATCGAAAATATTACTCTCCCAACGCTTTATCAGGCACCTCTTATGCTTGAAAAGAGCAATTTCTCAAATGTTGTATGTCGTGAGCTCAATATTGTAACAGACAAAAAGCCCGACCTTTCCGAGTGGGAAGAAATGCTTAACCGTATCAACAACCGCACAAAGAAATGCACGATTGCTCTTTGCGGTAAGTATGTTGCTCTCCATGACGCATATCTTTCTGTTGCAGAGGCACTTCGTCACGGTGGCTATGAAAATTCCGCCGATGTTGAAATCAAGTGGGTTGACTGCGAACTTCTTACAAAGTACAAGGTTGACGAGCTTCTCGGTGATGTTGACGGTATCCTCGTTCCGGGCGGCTTCGGTAACAGAGGTATCGAAGGTAAGATTATGGCTGCAAAATATGCCCGTGAGCATGACATTCCGTATCTCGGAATCTGCCTCGGTATGCAGACTGCAGTAATCGAATACGCAAGAGATGTTCTCGGCTATGCTGACGCCAACAGCGGTGAGTTTACACCAGAGGGCAAGCATAATGTTATTGACCTTATGCCTGAACAGGAAGGCATTGAGGATATGGGCGGCACAATGCGTCTTGGTGCATATCCGTGTGTTATCAAGCCCGATTCGCTTATGGCTAAGGCTTACGGTCAGCATGAAATTTCAGAGCGTCACCGTCATCGTTATGAGTTCAATAACGATTTCAGAGAGGAAATTGAAAATGCAGGCATGAAGATTACAGGTACTTCACCTAACGGACTTCTTGTTGAGGCTGTTGAAGTTCCCGACAACCGTTTCTTCGTTGCTGTTCAGTATCATCCCGAATTCAAGTCACGCCCGAACCGTGCTCATCCGCTTTTCAGAGAATTTATTAAGGCATCACTTGAAAAGTAATTGATTTTTCCACTTAACTTTCAGATTTAAAGGACTGATTTTAATGAAGATTAACAGAAATTTTGACAATCTCGTTCCTAACTATCTTTTTGCAGATGTTGCAAAAAAGACAAATGCATATATTGCGGCTCATCCAGATAAAAAGGTTATCAAGCTTGGTATCGGTGATGTAACCCTTCCGCTTGCTCCTGTTGTTGTTGAGGCAATGAAAAAGGGTGCAGAGGATCTTGCTCACAAGGAAACCTTCAAGGGTTATCCCGATTATGAGGGCTACGAGTTTCTCAGACAGGCTATTTCAGATTATTACAAGAGCTTTGGTGTTACAGTAGGCGCTGACGAAATCTTTGTATCAGACGGTGCAAAGTCGGACTGCGGTAACATAGGCGACATCTTCTCAAAGGATAATATTGTTCTTGTAACCGATCCTGTTTACCCCGTATATGTTGACTCAAACATTATGGCAGGCAGAGAAATTGTTTATGCTACATCAAATGAGGCAAACGGCTTTGCCGCTCTTCCTGATGAAAATGTAAAGGCAGACATCATCTACCTTTGCTCACCTAACAACCCGACAGGTTCTGCATACAATGCCGAACAGCTCAAGGCTTGGGTTGACTATGCTCTCAAAAACGATGCAATAATCCTCTACGATTCAGCGTATGAGGCATTCATTACAGAGGATCTCCCTCGTTCAATTTTTGCAATCGAAGGTGCAAGAAAGTGCGCAATTGAAATGTGCTCACTTTCAAAGACAGCAGGCTTCACAGGCACAAGATGCGGTTACACAGTAATTCCTAAGGAGCTTGAGCGTGACGGTCACAATATCTATGCAACATGGTACCGCCGTCAGGCAACAAAGTTCAACGGTGTTTCATGGCCTGTTCAGTGTGCTGCTGCCGCTGTATTCAGCGAAGAAGGTCAGAAGCAGATCAAGGAGAACATTTCTTACTATCAGGAAAATGCAAGAATTATCGCATCTGCTCTTGATGAACTCGGCATCTACTACACAGGCGGTAAGAACTCACCTTACATCTGGCTCAAGTGTCCGAACAATATGGGCAGTTGGGAATTCTTTGACCTCCTCCTCAACGAGGCAAATGTTGTAGGTACTCCGGGTGAGGGCTTTGGCGAAAACGGTGCCGGCTACTTCCGCCTTACATCATTCGGTGACAGAGAAAACACGATTGAGGCTGTTGAGAGAATCAAAAAGGTTCTCACAAACCTCTCAAAGTAATTTGATTGAATTCAGATTATTATATTGAATAAAACACACAGCGGATAACCCGAATTTTGAGGTTATCCGCTGTTCTTATACGGCGAGACGCCGTTCCCGATTCGTGAAGACAGTTTTAATTAAATGTAAAATTGAAAATTGTGGTCGGGCAGACAGTTTGCAATGTAAAAAACATATTATGCCCGAGCGTAACATTGCAATTGTTTACACAATTCCTTGTTGACATATTATCCGCCCCTACGCAAAAAAAGGACATTCCATTTGGAATGTCCTTTTGATATCATATTAAAATCAGAACTTAATCTTTTCAGCAATATAATCGTTGAGCTTGTTAATTGCAACTCTTTCCTGCTGCATTGTGTCACGGTCACGAACCGTTACACAACCATCGTCAACAGACTCAAAGTCATATGTGATACAGAACGGAGTACCGATTTCGTCTTGTCTTCTGTAACGCTTGCCGATTGAACCGGCATCGTCATAATCAGTCATAAAGTCGGCTGAAAGCTGTTCATAAACCTTGCCGGCCTGCTCGTTGAGCTTCTTTGAAAGCGGAAGAACGCAAGCTTTGTAAGGAGCAAGCGTCGGATGAAGTCTTAACACAACTCGTGTATCCTTTTCGTCAATAACTTCTTCATCATAAGCCTCAACAACAAGAGCAAGGAAAAGACGCTCAACACCGAGTGACGGCTCAATAACATACGGAATGTACTTCTCGTTTGTTGTCGGATCAAAATACTCAAGTGTCTTACCGCTTGTTTTGCTGTGCTGTGTAAGGTCATAGTCTGTTCTGTCGGCAACGCCCCAAAGCTCGCCCCAACCGAACGGGAAGAGATATTCAAAGTCTGTTGTGGCTTTTGAATAGAAACAAAGCTCCTCTTTTGAATGGTCACGAAGGCGGAGATTTTCTTCCTTAATATTGAGAGAATAGAGCCAGTCACGGCAGAAACCTCTCCAGTATTCAAACCATTCAAGGTCAGTGCCCGGCTTGCAGAAGAATTCAAGCTCCATCTGCTCAAACTCACGAACACGGAAAATAAAGTTACCGGGTGTGATTTCGTTTCTGAAAGATTTACCGATTTGTGCAACACCGAAAGGAACTTTCTTACGGCTTGTTCTCTGAATGTTAGAGAAGTTCACGAAAATGCCCTGAGCAGTTTCGGGACGAAGATAAATTTCATTCTTGCTGTCCTCTGTAACACCCTGGAATGTTTTGAACATAAGGTTGAACTGACGAATGTCGGTAAAGTTGTGCTTACCGCAGTTAGGACACGGAATCTCTTTTTCCTTGATGTAATTCATCATTTCTTCATTTGTCCAGCCTGCAACATTTGTACCGTCAAAATCTTCAATAAGGTTGTCGGCACGGTGACGGGTTTTACATTCCTTACAATCCATAAGCGGATCAGAGAAACCGCCGAGATGACCCGATGCAACCCATGTCTGTGGGTTCATAAGAATTGCAGAGTCAAGACCTACATTATATTTGTTCTGCTGAACAAACTTTTTGAGCCATGCGTTTTTGATATTGTTTTTAAGTGCAACACCGAGCGGACCGTAATCCCATGTGTTTGCAAGACCGCCGTAAATTTCGGAGCCCGGGTAAACAAAGCCTCTGTTTTTACACAGGGCAACGATTTTATCCATGGTTTTTTTGCTGTTTTCCATAACTTAACCTCTCTTAACAGATAGATAGATAAAAATAACCATTAAAATAATACAATTATTTGCAACTGTTGTCAAGTGAAAACACCAAATGTTGGCGCATAACAATAGGTTTAAAACAAGAATTAGAAAAAATTTACAAACTTGCCAAAAACCACTTGTAAATCTGAACATTTTGATATATAATGTAATTACTCGAAATTTGAGTAACAAAAAAGGAGGAATTAGCGATGAAAAAATCATCCAAGGTTCTCAGTTTGGTGCTTGCAGTTCTTATGGCTGTATCCTGTTTTTCAGGCTTGACCATATTCTCTGCATCAGCTGAAGAAACCGACACAAAAATCTATTTTGACGCATCTAATCTCCCTGCAGAGTGGGGAACAACAAAGACAGTATATTGTCACCTTTACGCTGTAGCTGGTGATGATTTACCTGAAACATCTTGGCAGGGTAAGGCAGAGAAATGTAAGAAGGATACTGCTACAGGTCTTTATTACTTCGATACTGCAAAATTGAAGTCAGCTGACGGCACAAATCACGGCGGTCTTAAAGACAACGCTGACTATGCTGTAATTTTCTCAACAATTGATACTAAATCACAGAGTCACCAGACCTGTAATGTAACACTCGGCAAGCCTTGTCTCGGCGACACAATTTACCTCACAGGCGGTACAGTTGAGAATACCGAAGATTCATCAAAGCGTGACTTTGCAGCAACATGGAAGAAGAACAGCGATAACTACGGTCCAAAGGCTGCAATCACATCACTCGGTCATGTAACTGAGGGCAGATTCCCGATTTACCTTTCAAGAGCAGAAATGGTTGCACAGGCTATTTTCAACTGGGCTGTTAAGAATCCTAAAAACTACACTCCCGAAACTGTAGCTGACATTTGTGCACAGGTTGAGGCTGAGCCAATGGATGTTTACAACGCTTATGCTGAAATGTATGCAACAGAGCTAGCTGATCCTGCAGCTTATCCCGACTGTGCTCCGCTTACAACAGTAGCTACACTTCTCGGTGTTGATCCTTCAGGTACAACAGCTCCTGCAACAGAAGAACCTACAACTGTTGAGCCTACAACTGTTGAGCCTACAACTGTTGAACCCACAACAGAACCCACTACAGAACCTGCAACAGAGCCTGCTGACGCAACACAGTATGTTGTAGCAGGTGTTGAGTCACTCACAGGTTATGAATGGCAGGGTTCTCCTGCACTCGCTCCCGAAAATGTAATGACAAAGAGCGGCGATGTTTATACAAAGACATTTACAGCTGTTCCGGTGGGCAAAAGCTATCAGCTCAAGGTCGTTGCAAACACAGGCGACGAGCAGAAGTGGATCGGTCTTGACGGTACAGACAACAATGTAACTTTCGATGTAGAAAGTGCTTGTGATGTAACTGTAACTTTCAATCCTGCTACAAACGAGATTGCTGTAACAGGTGACGGTGTTAAAATGGTTACAGACCTTGAAATCAACAGCATTACAGTTGTTGGTAACGGTGAAAACAGCTGGCTTAACGGTGTAGCATGGGGCGTTGACGCTGAAGTTAACCACATGACTCAGATTGCTGACAAGGTTTATCAGATTACATACACAGGTGTTGAATCTGCTGATGCTGCATACCAGTTCAAGTTTGCAGTTAACGACGATTGGGCTGCTAACTGGGGTCTTCCTGAGCAGAGCGCAGCTACTATAGGCGAAGATTTTGACCTTACATTCAATGGTGAAAATATGCTCCTTAACACAGTTTCTGCCGGTTATCCGGAAGATTCACTCGTTGATGTAACAATCACACTTGATCTTACTAAGTTTGATTATCCGTCACGCTCAGGTGCTAAGGCTAATATTAAGATTGACGGTAACCGTGTTCCGCTTCTCGGCGATGCTGACGGTGACTACTCAATTACAGTTGTAGATGCTACAACAATTCAGAAGATTGCTATCAACCTTATGAGTATTGCTGCTGATGATGCTAACGCATTCAAGGCATGTGATGCTAACGAGGACGGCAGAATCTCAATCAAGGATGCTACTATCGTTCAGAAGTACATCGTTGGCGGTTACGAAACAGGCAATGTCGGTTCACCGATTTCTGTTGAATAATTAATCGCTGTTGATTAAATTCACAATTGCAATTTACCCCACAGGGTTTTCCTGTGGGGTTATTTTTTGCCGTAAAACAAGGAAATTTTGCCGATAAAGGTGCAAAGTGCAGTAATATGTGGTATAATCATAGTGCAGATGTTCCGCTTTACTCATACGGTGGGTTCGTTCTGAATTTAAGCAGAGTTATATTTTACTTAGACTCTGAGGAGCTGACGCTCTGCGTTAATTAAAAATGTTCAAAAAGAAAAGAGGCGAAGGATGTATGTATATTCATGATATTTCGAGAGACACTCTTACAACCGAAACATATCCGGGTGATCCCGAAACTGTTGTGACTCCGCTGAGAAGTATTGATGAAGATGACGAGTGCAATCTTTCGCAGATTTCTATGTGCGTTCATGCAGGCACGCATATTGACGCCCCTCTCCACTTTTGCCCTGACGGCAAAGGGATAACCGATTTAAGGCTCAACACTTTCTACGGAAAATGCACCGTAATAACGGTCAAGGGTGTGCTGACGGGCGAAGATATGGACAAGCTGTTGCCGTATTGCCGAAAACGCATACTCTTTCGTGGGAACGGCAAAACATACCTTTCACATTCTGCCGCAATTGTGCTTGCACAAAGCAGGGTGGTGCTTGTCGGTACGGATGCCGAGTCAATCGCACCTCCGTTTGATGAAGTTAAAACACATCTTGAACTTGGCAGAGCGGATATTGCCGTTCTCGAAAATCTCAATCTTTCGGGAGTGGCTGACGGCGAATATGATTTGTGTGCGTTTCCGATAAAGCTCGGCGGAGTTGAGGCGGCACCATGCAGAGCAATACTTTTTGAACAGGAAAAAGGATTAAACTAAGGTGATATTTATGGTAAAAATGGTAGTATTTGATCTTGACGGCACGCTTATGAATTCGCTTACCGATCTTGCTATAAGTGTGAACTACGGTCTGAAGCTTAACGGTCTTGAAGAAAAGCCGGTTGAAAATTATAAAACATATGTCGGAAACGGCAGAGAAATGCTCATCAGAAGGGCAATGGGAGATGCGTGGACCGACCACGAGCTTTTTGAAAAGGTCAAGGCTGATTACGACAGACACTATGCCGTTCATTGCAACGACCACACTGCCGCATATGACGGTTGTGCCGAAATGCTTGAAAAGCTTGCAGAAAAGGGTGTAAAAACAGGTGTGCTTTCAAACAAGCCCGATGAATTTGTTGATAAAATGCTAAAAAAAGCATTTCCAAATCACAAGTTTACTCAGGCATGGGGGCAGAAACCACAGTACAAGACAAAGCCTGAGCCTGATGCTCTGCTTGCACTCCTCAATATGAGCGGTGTAACTCCCGAAGAATGTTTCTATGTCGGCGACAGCGATATCGATGTGTTTACGGCAAACAATGCGGGTGTAAAAATGGCAGGTGTTTCATGGGGATTCAGGGGAAAAAACGAGCTTATGAACGCAGGTGCGCCGTTTGTTGCAGACACAACCGAAGAACTTTTTGATTACATTTGCAAATTTATATAATAGTATGAACAAGATAAACTATCAGAAAGAACTTGACAGGGTGATTGAAAAAATAACGGAGGAGGGAAAAGTCCCTAAGCTGCTTTTGCATGTGTGTTGTGCCCCGTGTTCGTCATACTGCCTTGAGTATCTTTCAAAATATTTTGATATCACGGTCTATTTTTACAATCCGAATATTTCGATTGCGGATGAGTATAATTACCGCCTGAGCGAAGAAAAGCGTCTTGTGTCGCTTATGCCGTTTGAACATCCTGTAAAGGTGGTCGAGGGCGAATATTTGCCCAAGGATTACTTTGAGTATGTCAAAGGCCTTGAAAATGAACCCGAGGGCGGAAAGCGGTGTGAAAAATGTTTCAGACTGCGACTTGAATCCTCTGCACGCTACGCAAAGGAACACGGCTTTGATTATTTCACAACCACGCTTACAATCAGTCCGCTGAAAAATGCGCAGTTGCTCAATTCAATCGGTGCGGAGCTTGCCGAGAAGTACGGCATTCCGTGGCTGTACAGCGACTTCAAAAAGCGTGAAGGCTACAAGCGTTCAATCATCCTTTCAAAAGAATATGACCTCTACCGCCAAAACTACTGTGGCTGCGTCTTTTCAAAAAGGGATAGTATGCAGAGAAAAAACTAATTAATATACCAAAATCAAAACCACCCGTCCAACGGGTGGTTTGCTCTAGGGCTATAAGCCCATG
>OGPG01001967.1_pt1 | contig 12845 bp, 9 predicted proteins | sample 1552851 | NCBI WGS metagenome assembly OGPG01 (sample SAMEA2579909, study PRJEB22360) | human gut metagenome | biome: human gut; feature: human-associated habitat; material: faeces | place: Denmark | collected 2008/2010 | reverse complement strand
TGTTGTATCGCATTCCGTTCGTGCGAGTAATAATCGCAGATTAACCGGTTAAAAACCGCCGTAATTCGTTCCTGGTTCGGCAAAGAGGTCAAACCGATCATCTTGTTACAAAAAGTTTGGGCATTTTTCATGATTAAAAAAGTTTTTAATGAAACACTAAGGTTGAACCTTCCTAATCATGAACCATGAAATATACATAACAATATATTAATTATCAACACCTTCACTAGCATCAAACAGTAAATTTCGAGCAAAAAACAGGCAAAATCGACCCAAGAAAGTATCTGGTTAAGATTTACTTCCTCAGCAATTATTGTTTCTCTTCGAAAAATATTTTGAGAATCCCACCGCGACGAAGCAGCGGAAAATAGTGATCGCTAATGTACCGATACGGAACTCCGTTTGCCACACCTTTTATTTCATGAAGCAAAAGCTTGTGCCCGGCTGTGTCCGCAACAGGTGTATGGTTGAAAATCCCGAGCAGTGCCTGCTTTCCTTCCAATTCGGATTTTTCGATCAGCATACGTAATCCAGGCCAGTCTTCAGAACCGTTGTACAGGTATATTTTCTCCGCAGGAATACCGAATTCGGTCATCAGGTAACGTTTGATTGACACCGCGCGCCGCCATGCCATACGGTCGTTTGCGGCAAAATCGCCGTCAGGCGAAGCAAAACCTGCCACAACAATCGACTTCAGCATAAAATCACGCGATTCCCGCAACTTCGCTAAAGCAGCGGCTACTTCCGAAAGGACTCTGCCGTTATCCCGATAATCCGGCGTTATCTGATAAGCCTGTGGAAAATAGATGGCCGCGGCACGCTGCATGTCGTCCGCATAAAGGATACGACCATCGGTCATTTCCGTAAACTCCTGCCGGTTGTAAAAGGCCATATACGGATACTCCCGCATGAGCTCTTCCGCAAAAAGACCGGCAGCGTCAGGCACCGTATCCCGGACTTCGGGTTCCGATCTTTTTGCGACCGGAACCGGGGCAGTTCGGACCTCAACCGGCAGAATAATCAGGTTTTCAGCAATCGTCTGCCCAGAAGGATCACCCTCCGAACACGGGGTTATCTTGACCGCCTCCAGGCTCAATTCGGCACCTTCCATCCATCGCTGGTAAGGTACCGTAACGGAATACCGCTGCGCATCGTTGTTTCTCAAGTAAAACAGAGCCGGAGGTACCGTCTGTTTCGACAAAGCTATGTGCCTGGCCCGGGAAATCCCGGCCAATCGTCCCTGTACGATAATCGCCGGGAACGACCACGTAAAACTATCCTTCATCAGCCGGGGGACGATCACTACATATTGTCCGCTGCGTACCGCCCTCCGATCCGCCCGTATCCGGAACGACATCTTGACACTATCTTTCTGAATACGGAAATTCAGGTCCGATACACGAACCGGGATACCGGATCCGTTCCCGGCAAACGACGGCATACAGGTAAAACCACACAACAACAGGAATAGTATTTTTTTTTGCATCGTCTTATTTTAACGGCACTCTCATTTAATCACAAACACCAGGCTGATACCGACGCGGCCCGGCCCGAAACAAAACCGGGTGGCACGTTCAGCCGCTTCGTTGCTGCCGTCGCAGTCGAACCTATCGTACTGCAATACGGCACCTCCGATCCCGGCACAAAACTCCAGCCCCCAGCGGGGCAACACGGCCATATGGTATCCGTAGGTAAGCCCGAGCCCGAATGCATCCCCTTTATAGCGCGCCCCCTTCTCAAACAATGAAAAGATTTTATAACCGCTGACATTGTAATTCCAGTACGAGACATTCGCACCGAAAAAATGACCGTTCATCCGTTCGCACAACCAATACCGGAACTCGGGACGAACCATCCAATGATCCAGTTTTTTATTGCATTCGAGGGATTGCGAACTTTTCCACCGGTTATTGGCCGCATAAACTTCCACCGAAGTGCGGCGCCCCAATCCGAACTCTACGCTCAGATTTGGGGAAGCGGTTGCAATCCAGTGAACCAGATTCGTCTTGGCCGCGACTTTAGGCAATCCTTTATATGCAACGTAAGATTCCACCGGCATCCTGTGTGAAGCGGGCAGTCGGGCATCGATCAGGTCTCCGACGCTGTCCCGGGATTCCGGCTCAACGACTACTTGAATCACTTGTACCGGTTCGGATTTATCCAAAGGCAGCGACCTGTCGGGACGGGACAGGGCACTTAACGAACGGATGTCCGTAGCTATATATCGGTCTCCCGTTTCCGGATCCTCAACCGCTGGTGGCCGACCGATACCCGGCGGTATCACCGGAGGCGGAACCTCTTCTTTACCCGGACCGATGATAACCATATCCTGATGTACGAGACAGGTAACCCGGGAGATTTCCGTGACACGGTCGAGAATTTCCCGCAGGGACAGTTCCGCCGCGGGAAGATTGATCACCTGCGAAGCATCGAATACGGCACTGTTATAGGCAAACCTGTATACGGTCTGCCGCTCGATCTGGATGAAGAGGTCGCGGGCCGGCAATTCGGTACCCGAAAGCACGATTCGGACTTCCTGTGCTGAGAGAGTCGCAAAAGAAAGCAAATAGACAAAAAAAACGGCAATGATCCGGATACATAGAAGCTGGTGTCTGAGCATAAGCATAGGCTGGATTGGCGGACGGACTTATTTTTTTGTAATCCGGACCGTATTTCCGTCTATTTCATAATTGAATTGCGGAGTGGTATTCTGTAATGTAAACAATACTTTATCCAGAGAGGGATCCTGTTCGAAAACAGCCGTAAATTTTCCGTCGGGCAGCGCCTCCCCGGACATATCGATCGTCACCCCGAAATATTTGGATATAACGTGCAGGGCATATTCGAGCGGTATCTCCTCAAACCTTAACTGTGACATCCAACGGGGCAGCTGATCCTCCACGACATCCCGCAGTACCGCATGCTCCGACTTGTTGTCTATCCGGATTTGCATATGCGGATCCAGATGGTAAACTCTTTTCCCGCAGGAGACATCGAGCAAACCCTCGGTCAGTACGATTCCGCTGGTGGTACTATCCCGGTAATCCTGCACGTCAAATTGAGTTCCTGTCGCCACGGCCGTCAAATTCCTCGCTTTAACCGTAAAAGGACGCTCCCGGGAAGCATTCACGATGAAATACGCTCCTCCGTCCAGGTATACTATGCGTTGCGACATAAAGTTCTCGCAATAGCCCACGCTGCTGTTGCTGTTCAACCACACCTGGGAGCCATCGGGCAGCATAAGGTGCTTTTGTTCCCCGCTGCCCACCGATTCTATCACATCGGACAAACGGGTCAGTTCAAAGCGGTCGTGAACCCGCAGGTTCCGCAGATACAACGCTGAAGCCGCAACGACAAGTGCAGGGATCACCACGGCAGCAATACGAAAACCCATTCTCCTGTGCAACGGTCTCCTCCGTTTTCGCGGCTCCGGATCACGCACCCGGCGATGCGCGACAACACCCATCAATTCCCGGTACGATGCACGGACTTTATCATCCGGATCGGGATCGAAACGTACTGTCCTGTCAAACGCCTTTGCCAACGCCGCATCCTTCTCCTCCCGGTGAAGGTCATTGGCAAACCAAGCCCGAAACCGTTCCGCCGACTGCCCGTCGACATGCTCCTGGGCAAGATACAGATCGATTATCTCCTGAATTATTTTTTGAGAATCATTGCTCATAAACGTAGTCGTACAAATAGGCCGGCTAATCTGGCATCTAATAATAATACAATCTAAACTCTCTTTTGTCCAACACCGGAATCAATGGATGAATACGATGATCGCTTTCAGGACGTGTCTGATCTTTTTCAGGGCCTGGGACAGGTGGTTCGCTACATTGTGTTTGGATATTTCAAGATGCTGGGCGATCTCTTCGTGGGAAAGGTTTTGCTGCCGGCTCATCTCAAAAATTTTCCGACGCATCGACGACATGTTTTTTACAGTCAGCTCGATCAGCAGCTCCCTCTCTTGAGCAATCAGGATATCCTCGGCCGTCAAATGCTCTTTGTCGTCGGGATCACGCTGCTGCTGATACCGCTCAAAAACTTTTTGACGCTTGAACAAATTAATGACCGCATTGCGGGCAATCGTGTAAAGCAGGGTTTTGATATTTTTAGCGGGATCGAGTTCGGCCCGCCTTTCCCAGAGAACCATAAAAACATTCTGTACGATCTCCTCTGCCTCTTCACGGGACCGCAACAGCCTGTACAGGAAATTTTCGATGGGTCCCCGGTAGTGCACATAGACGGTTTGAAAAGCCTCATGACTTCCGTCTCGGAGAGCTTCCAGCAATTCGGGAGTCACGACCTCACTTTCAAGAGGCCGTTCCCGGCTGTTTAATTCCAGCTCCTCCTGATCGGGAAGAGCCGAAGCTAAATCTTTACTCATACTTGTTGCGACAAGGGTGTTTCTATTCATTCCGGACAAATATGCCAATAATATTTCACAATCGATCGTCTCAAACCGGGAGGTTGCCCGCTCAAACAGGCTTTCGCTCCGGCGTACCGCCAATCGGATTTTTTTTTGCAATTCCAATCCTTTCCGAATTGCAAAAATGATACGAACAAAACGCTGATGACAGCTGCCGACCACTTCGATTACTGACAAATTTCTCGCCGCAATTTTCATTTTCCGAAAATAGAGAAGGTGCGGCGGTTTTTTTTCCTAAATGAGAGTTTCAATGTTACTGATGTTGCATAATCAGTTGACAAAAAGGGATAAACGTTTCTATATATCCCCCGGCCAAGCTTGTATTAGAAAGTGTAACAGGAAGCAGAGCCGGACAAAAACACAGGGACAATATGGCCGGAAATACGAGCAAGATCCTATTTCAACTATTTGATTCAAAACCGAATATAAACAAACGTATTCAACTTTAATTAATTTATTTTATTATGAAAACATTCAAGTACTTATCTGTAGCATGTTTGAGTTTAGGGATACTGGCATCGTGTTCCAAAGACGCGAACCAGGGCCCCGCTCCCTCCAACGGAGAAAAGCATGTGGTCATATCCATGGGAGGCGTCCAAACGAAAGCCTCCGACCCGGTAGGCTTGCTCTCCACAACCGCGGACGTAGACAACATCGCCATTTTTGTTACGAACACAGCAGGTACGATCCTGAAAAAAGTGGAGGTCGACAAAAACCTGACGGCCGACTCGGATTGGGACAAACTGACCACCGCAGGTCTGCTGATTCCCAATGTCGGGACGGAAGCCACGGACCTCGCCGTTTACGGCAATTACAAAAAAGGTGCTGATACTTATGTAACCGGTGCAGTTGGCGACAAAGTGACCGTAGCGGCGACCTTTGACCAACAGCAGGGCTCGAAAGTGCTTTACTCGGGGGCGGGCGCACTCTCGTCATTCGACGTAAGCGTTGAAAACGCAAACGACGAGAACGTCTATACTTTCACGGGAAATGTCTCCATTAAACCGGTTATGGCCCGTCTCCAAATAAAGCAGGTGTCTTTCGTTGCAAACGGAAGCGAGACGGTTACCAACAATTCGAACGGGAAATCAGCCCTTGTCGAATGGACCGGCCTGACCGGCGAACTGCTGGGAGTATACCTCAACAATTTCTACAAGCAGTATAACGGCGCAGCCGTGGCGGCATCGCTGATGACCAATACCACCGCTTTCGAGCGGGCGACCGAAGGAAAATGGCTTTTTGGCGCCGATGCGAGCGAAACGAACGAAGCGGCGTTCGCCAGCTACAACCAATGGAATACAAGTGCATACACGCCGTATGACCTGGATGAGTTCAACACTCCGGCCGATCCCGACGCTAAAAAGTGTTTCGCATTCAACTTCTTCCCCGGACAGACTCCGTACCTGCACCTCAACCTGGGTAACGTATCAGCAACGACGATCACCAGCGACGACGAGGAAGCGTACAACCCCAGACTGCTGCCGCTTTCGAAATATGCGAATATCGTGAACTTCACGACAGGAGGCCAGAACGTCACCTTTGAAGCGGGTAAAATCTACAACGTCAACGTCGAGATCAAACCGCAGTTCATGCACACCGACCTGAACCCGGTCGCTTACAACATTACCCTTACCATTACTATCGCAGATTGGGTGGAAGAAAACATCGACCCGGAGTTCCAACAGTTGTAGTAATCCTTTAATCACAGGGGGGAGGGGCGCTCTCCCCCCTTTTCACTGTAAAGACACAGCTAATTGACTGAGCGAAATGAAAGGATTCAACTATATCATTACCATCCTATTGTCGGCATTGGCACTGTCGGGATGTATCCGCGATGACGGCTCCGGACTGGATTGCGAACGTACCCGCATCTCGTTCACCTATTACGGCGACATTCCGGGACGATGTCGGTTCCTGGAAAAAACCGACCAGGTAACCCTGTTCGTCTACAACAGCGACGGGAAACTCGTGATGACCCGGACAAAAAGTATCGGCGACCTGCAGGGATACAAGGGGATTAACCTGAACCTGCCCAACGGTGAGTATTACCTGATCGCCTGGACGAACCTGACCGACTGTACCGAAATACACGATTCGGGCAAGCTTTCCGACGCCGTGCTCGGTTGCCGGGATTATTACGCCGGGAATCCGATCATCGAACAGGAAAACGACAGGATTTATTATGCCTTTAAAAAAATCACGGTCGTACAGAGCGAATTCCGGGATGAAGAGATGCAATTCACGCAGGCCCACATTCCCCTCCACATTTACATTACGGGAGCGGCGGCCCCTACCAAGGCCGATGCCCCCGTTGAGGTGGACATTGCCAACCTCCACCCCCAGATGGGATTCGACGGCACGGCTTCCAGTTCGCTTAAAAGCGTTTACCGGGCCCAGCTCGTACACGATGCAGAAACGGGTGATTATACCTCCCGTATCAATGCCTATCGTTTTCTCAACGACAACGACGTGCAACTGACACTGTCGTCCAGCGGCGGCACCGTCCGTTACAAGACCGTCAATCTGGTGGATTTCATGAACGAACATTCCATCTCGGTAGACGATAAAGACGAAGTGGAAATTGCCATACGCTTCAGATTCAACAACACTTCGGTAGATGTTACCCCTTGGGAAGAAGAAGATATCGACCCGACACAAAAATAGGAATCCATGCAAAAGGATAAGATATTCAAAACGATATTGCTGTTTTGCATCCCCTTGTTGGTGTTATCGTGCAGCAAAACCGCCGGGGATGACCCCCCGGGACAGGATGCCAACCTGGCATTGGCCCTTATTACCCGCAACGGAAACGGCGATCTGGCGATTACCGGTGAAGACCGATTCACCAGCCTGGCCGTGTACATATTCAACAACGACAACGGCGACCTGGAATTCTCCGAACTGATCACGGACTTCACGCCGGAATCGTCGGCAAGCCTTTACACCAAATCGGTCCGGGTAACGCAAGACAAAAAGGCGGTTTATGCGATCGCCAATTATGCAGGCCAAAGCTTTACGGCAGCCGGACAACCGGTAACGATCACCGAGCAGACACCCCGGTCGGTACTCGACGCACTGCAAGTCGCTTCCGCGACTTTCGCGGGCAACGATATCGTCATGGTAGGAAAAAAGGTAGTGGAGATGACCGGTACGGCAGTGAATGCGTCGATAGAAATGGAACGGCTGGTAGGCCGGCTGGATTTGCACGTTTATAAAGCCGCAGAGCTGACAGACGATGCGGTGGAGCTGGTTTCTATAATCTTTTGCAACCAGGTGACCAAAAGCAACGTCCAGTACCAGAGCAACGCAATGCCCGCAGGCGATATCCGCCAGACGGAAACGCATACACCTTCGGCGGCGACTTTGCTGGAAGTGGTGCCCGACAATACCTATTATGCTTCACGCACGCCGTCCGACGCCGAAACGTCGTTCTACAGCTACCAGAATATTTCCGGGGCAATCGATCCGTCGGGAGCCGCCCCGGACGACTCCTCGACACCGTACCTGCTGGTAAATGTGAAAGTAAACGGCGCTCCGGTCACCTATCGCGGAGACCTGAAGAATCTGGCCGGACTGTACGACCTGGAACGGAACAAGGTATACCGTATCAAGACCGTCGTAGGGGAACCCCAAGGGATACTGTATCTGCGTATAGAGGTTCTGAAATGGGACACGGAACTTTCGGAAATTACTTACGACGACCGGGCTTTTACGTTTTCAGGAACGGATAACGGAGCCAACCGCGGAGAGGTATCCACGTCCGATCCAGCCACTTTCAGCTTCAACCTTACGGCGCCTGCCGGAGCGGTCTGGGCGGCCAGCCTCACCAACGGACTCGATTTCAAACTGCTCTCCGAAGGAGATTATGTTTCACAAGGCATTACCAGGGTCGCTCCGTTCTACATCCGGATCGTGCCCACTAAAACCTTTTCCGCAGGCGCAGACCGGCAAAGCCGGTTCTATATCACCGTAGACGGACAAAAAGCGACAATCAATCCAAACGGTGCGGAAGGCCCCTTCGACGACGGACGGAAATATCCGGGAACCGAAACCGAAATTCTGATCAAACAAATACAATAATGAGTGCCATGATACGAAAGCATACGATATTACCGATCTTCGCGCTGGCTGTCCTGTTTCTCGCCCCGTCGTGCCAAAAGGACCGGGGTTACTCGATCGCTGACGACGGCAGCCTGATGCTCCAAGTCATGTTGCCGGTGGAGCAATTCACCAAAGCGTCGGAAACCGGTGCGGACGCACTGAACGAAAATAAGGTGTCGACACTGGACGTCTTTATCTACCAGGAAGGCGAAGAGGCTTGCGTCCACTACCAGCGTATTACTCCGGCGGCCGGCCTCGTCCGGTACGGACTGACGAAAATGCAGAAAGATTTTGCCCTGAACGCCGGGTATACGGTATATGTCGTAGCGAACGGAGGGACGGCCACCGGCAGTGCGAAAAGCCTCGCCGAATTGAAAGCGGCCGTCATCGCCGAAGCGTTGGATCCCGATGCGGTACAGTCTGCGCTGCTGATGGACGGAAAATCGGCGGTAACGGTGCTGAACGACGGTACGAACACAAACAAAAACATCGATGTATCGCTCAAAAGGGGTGTTGCCAAAATCCGGGTAAACCTCAGCTACGGTACGGACTACCAGCCCACAGGTCAGGTAACGAAGAAACTGGTCAACTACGCGTACGACAGCCGGGTGCTGGAAAGCGGCGACGCCTATTCGCCCGCCCTTGCCACGACTGCGTCCTATACGAATACGGATGCCGTTTCGGGAGATGCGGATCAAATCATCTTCTATTCATACGCAAACGACTGGAACAGCGCAGTAGCCGACGAGACATTCATTTACCTGAACGTACCGATCCGAAAAGGAGCGGGTACCGAAAACCATTATTACAAACTTCCCGCAAACTACCGGCTCGCGTCCGATGGGAATGACCCGGCCCACCTGTACAAACTGCGGCGCAACTACATTTACAACATCACTGCGCATATCAACGGCGACGGAGGATCGAGCGCACCGGAAGCGGTTACATTGGAAAGTGTCAATTACCAGGTGGTCGACTGGACGACCAACCACGTGGACGTATGGATCAAGAACATCATGTACCTCTACATCGACGAACAGGAGATCGTAATGAACAACATCAGCACCTACCTGACCGGGTTTCAGTCTTCCTCGGACAACGTGGAGATTCAGAACCTGAAGGTATTCGTCGAAGGAGTCGAAACTTCGACTGCCGACGTGTCGGTCACCCGTGAACCTTTCGTGCACAACGGATCGATCACGATCAACAGCACCATTCCGGACAATTTCGTGCCGAGAACCATCACTTTTGACGTGGAAAACGGTGACCATATCGTGCAGAGTGTCAAGGTAACGCAGTATCCGCCCATCTGGATCGGACACATCACGTCGCAGGATGTGGACGGAACTAAAAACCGCAACATGTACACGGTCAACATCAAACAGGCTGACCTGCGGACGATTCCGATGCCGGACGTGCCGACCAAGGGAAGTTGGGGTGATGCCCACATACGCGGTTATTACCAGGAACTGACCGGACAACTCTACACCGGACCGCACCCTTACAACCCCGTCAACGACGGCAGGCAGGAGATGGAGTACGGATATTGCCAGATCGGTTACCCCGTACTGGATAAAAACGGCTATACCGATCCCTCGACCGAAAACCGGTGGATGATCTCTCCGAACTTCATGTTCGCCTCGCGGGTCTCCTCCTCGACGGACAAAGTCGATTTCTGGGCCGCCGTGAGCCGGTGCAAAAACTACTCCGAGACCGGTACGGACGGCGTGACCTATACCGGATGGCGCATGCCGACCTATGCCGAAATGCTGCTGCTGGACATTCTTCAGAATGTCAGCAAAAGCGAAATCAAGGAGATTACCGACCGGCACCGTTACTGGACCGCCGACCCCGCGTCCAACTCGGCATTCCGCATCCTGAATCCGTCCGGCGGTACGAACGGAGAAAACGCCAGCTATGCGGAAGTGCGCTGCGTGCGGGACATAGACCGCCCCTTATAGCCATTTGAAAAGATACGACTAATAAGATACGATGATGAAAAAGATATGTTACATCTTGTTGCTGTCCCTGATCGCAATCCTGACCGCGTGCCAGAAATACGATCCCGGGACGGGACCTGTATCCCGAAGCGGAGACGGAGAGGTTCAATTCGCCTATTCGGTTCCCGACTACACGGTTCTCCGTACCCGGTCCGGCGAAAACACGGTCAGCGATATCAGCCTGCTGCAATTCGACGCCAACGGACTGTTCCTCGGCCGTTCGACCGCTACTGACATGCTGGCAGGAACCTTTAAAGCCAAAATCTCGGGGAGCACCCGCATTATCCATTTCATTGCCAATTACGATTGGAGCACGTTCGACGAACGCGGTTCGCTGGGTAAAGATGAGCAAACCCTCATTCCGGAATTCGAATCCGACGGCTGGGTACTGTGGGACCGCAGGGAAATCGATAATTTCAATACGCCGCCCCAGGTAAAGCTGCTGCGCAACCAGGCCAAAGTGACCGTGGAAATCGACCAGAACCTGCTGGATCTGATGGCCCAAGGACAGCGCGAGCAATTCACCATCGAAGGGTTCGCCCTCTACAATTATGCGACCCGGGGCACCGTCGCCTCCTTCCGGCCGAATGCAACCGATCCGTTCGAATGGTCGGCGGACCATCCCACCCTCCCGGGTAATCCGGGGATGTGCACAGACAAGCCTGCCGGACTCGACACCGAGCCCAAATATATGTTCGAAAGCGACAACAGCTACAACAACCAGACGGTCGTTATCCTGCACGCCGGCGGTGCATACAAGAAATATTACAAAATCCAGCTGATCGACAGCGAGCTGAACCTCTATCCGGTCGTAAGGAACACCCACTTCAGGATCAGGATCATCGATTACATGCCCGGAAACATCGGCTCGGGAAGCGTCGAAGATGCGCTAAACTCGCCGCCGATCAACGACCTCTATGCGGAGATTATCAAGGAGTCGCCGGAAATTTCGGACGGATCGGACCGCCTGACGGTAAACCCAATCGTCAACATCCTGACCAACCCGGGAACCGGTGTAGCGACACAGCGGCTCGAGCTGGACGTAAAGTACGAAAAAAGCAATGTGATCACGAACGGCGACCTGCGCAATCCGCAGGTGCTTTCCGATCCCGACGGCATCCTGGACAACCTCACCATCGACCGGACTGCGGGCAAGGTATATGCCGACGTGAAAGTCGTCGACGAGGGTTTCAAACGGGCCGAAATCAGAATATCGGCCGGAGCGCTCTCGCGGATCGTGACGGTTATCTCCTGCGAAAAATTCACGTTCGAACCCGCAGGAATGCCTTCGGGAATCAACAAAGGCGACTCGAAAACGCTTACGTTCAATATCCCGGATGAAATCCCGGCAGCCTACTTTCCATTGGAGTGCGTGATTACGGCCCGCAACCTGGAACCGACCAACGCCAGCCGGAACAACCTGCGGATCGAGTCGAATGCGGACGGCAGCATCGACTATATCTATACCGCCACACAGGCGGGACCACAAACGGTTTACTTCCAGAATTCGAGGAACCACAGCGGAGAACTAGTGACGATATCGCACCCGATATTCAAAACCGCCTACGTCGGACCGGCACTGACGCTCGTCGCCATCAACAGGCACCACACCACCTACCTGCAAAATTGCGTGGGTTACGGTGCCGGGCAAGAGGCGCTGGTAACCTTCTACATGTCGGAGGATGCATTCGCCCGCCAGTCCCTGGTACTGTTCCACGCCCCGAACCTGACGCCGTCGGACATGACCGGATTCAGCGACGATGGAAACGGTTATTATTACTACACGCCTGCCGGGCCGGGAACGCAAACGGTCAGCTTCAAAGTGACCTCGGCGGACCTCGACCAGGACGAAGCGGCCCGGACGGTGAAACTATACCACGATAACATGGAGGAATTCACGTCGCTGACCTACGAATATTACCTGGTCAATACGCAATTCCTGCGCAGGAAGTTCAAACGGGCGAACCATGCGACCAACCTGGGCAACGGCAAAGCGCTGTTCGTCGTGAGCGCCTATGCCCTGAGGCACGACAATCACGATCCCGCCACGCACGGCAAAACGGGCCGAATAGAAGCGGAAGAGATCGGCAGCGGCCTCGCACACGGCTGGAGACAATGGTACATGATTCCAGGAACGCGCCTCGACCACCTGATGTTGTTCGAGATCGAGGAGAGCAGCGACCGCCGGGCCACGCGGACCCTGCGCCGGATTATGAAAGAAACTTCCGATATCATTACGCTACGCGCCGAGTAATTTTCCCGGATCGGACCGTAACATTTGCAAAACAAGGTGACCGGCCGCGCTTGATTTC
>OGPG01001954.1_pt1 | contig 12915 bp, 15 predicted proteins | sample 1552851 | NCBI WGS metagenome assembly OGPG01 (sample SAMEA2579909, study PRJEB22360) | human gut metagenome | biome: human gut; feature: human-associated habitat; material: faeces | place: Denmark | collected 2008/2010 | reverse complement strand
AGGATGCAACAAAACATTCGGCGCAAGCGGGGGGCTGCCAAACTGTCCAACGGATGCAAGAGCGGGAATGATGTTCCCGGTTGCCGCGCTTGCCCAGGTCCCAACCAGACCCGATAAGTTTTGCCCAAGATAGGCATTTTTGTTCATTGCATACCATGCACGATAGGAGTCTACCACGAAAGAGCAAACCGGAAAAGACTCCATCATCAGACTGTTTGCCGCGGCAAATCGGTTCGACTCCCCATAGCCTGCGGCATTGCATCCAATGACAGGTGTAGGCGTAACGCACGCCTGCAACGTAAATGCAATCTGGGACGGATTGTCAAACAACTCATAGTGAAATTGCAGGGTTGCATTTTCGGAGTTATCAACCTCTAAATACCGATAGGGATAGGTATACAACTTTTTGTTGACCGGCGTATAGCCATCCAGTGCATGCGTTGTATTGTTTGGCACCTGCACGGATCCCAAAAGCGGCAGATCAGAATTGACTGCCGGATAATACTTGACCGGGAACATAAAGATGGAAAGAATACTCTCTAACTGGTTATCGTCCGCCGCATGGGTCAGATCCTCATTGAGCGTTGTGTATTCGCTCGTTGCGTATTTATAGAGATTTGCCCCTTGGTAGATGCCATTGATCATCTCGCCCCACGTGTCCGCATGATACTCATTGAGATCATAGGCAGCGGATACTACAATATAACTTCCATTTTCGAACAGATCGGAAGCCGTAACCGAATTACAGAGCGTTTCGGCAGTTACATCATCTTCGGGAACAGTATTGTCCCCTACGTTATCCGTAGAGGAGTGGCAGCGTTCCACATAGCTGCTTCCAAGCGTCACATAGCCTTGATTGAGATACGTTCCAATCACGTCAATCGTGTAAGTGACCTGCGTATTTGCAGGAGAAATATAACTCACATCCGTAACAAATCCGTAATAGATCCGCTCCCCCGGATTTTGAATTGCCACATAATTACAGTTGGATAGTGCCGCAAAAGAGAGATTGACCTCAATAGGCGATCCAACCCGGTGATAGGATTGATTCGTTGCCGTCTGCGACAGGTAAGAACTAAGTGCTCCCGAATATCCGCCAGAGGTTGTCGCATAGACATGATTCTGATAGCCCATATCTAACGGCACGCCCGAATAAAAGCGAAAGACAGTAGATGGCATTTATTCACCCTCTTCCGATTGACTTCTTTGAATGACTCCCTTAATGGCGGTTGCATACGGACTAATGCCGTAGATCTGCCTAATATTGCGCGTAAAGTTGTATTTGAGTGTCTGCGGGTTGTCAAACACCTTTGTCGTGTCTAACGTGTCGTAGTAGTTAAACGTGTTGCGGTCACACACCAAATAAGAAGGTACTAAAATGGAAGCATGATAGTTTTCGATTATATTAGTGTTAATAATTGAAGCAAAATTTGAGATATTTGTAGCAATAAAAACAAGTTTTATATCGAATAAATCTTTTATATTTGTTACGTGATAATCTATCAAATTACTGTGAATTAATGAGTTGCTGTTAAAAATATAAATTTGATCTTCAACAACGTTATTATATAATGAATTATTTGATCTAGTGTAGATAGATGAAATCATTAGATCAAATAGACCTATAAATGATGTTGATGATAGTATCGAAATATTGCTAAAGGAATAAAGTAAAGAAGCCATATACTGACACAACTCCCACGTATACACAGTCTTCTGATATTCGCTCTTTCTTCTGAGATTCTCCAAAAAGTTGTTCATCATCGCCGGATTTTTAAACGCCATCTTGAGTTCATCATAGCTAATCGACCAGTTCTGCTGATATTTGACTCTCTGATACCAGTACGCGGTTTTGACTTTTGGATCATAATTTTGCGTAAAAGACTCGCTGTCTGCAATATCATACGGCACCGTATCCGGACCCTGCACAAAGATATGCTGAATCACGTCCGCTTCTTCCGCCCATCCGCGATAGTAAAACTTTTCAAATGGATTGACGAAATCGTATTGAAAATAGGAATCGTCCTTAATGACGTTTGGCAGCACACTTAAAAATTCGTTCCGGATATCCACATGATCCAGGATCACATTGCCGACCGTAAACACATCATTTGTCCCGGGCTGTACAATCGGCACATAATCCTTATAATGATCGGATGCCTGATTGCGGATGGCGTTAAGCACATCCGCACTGATTCCGGTTTTCCCCCAATTTTCACTAGGCATACATTCTCCCTCCTTTTATGCACTCGCTTTTCCGACTGTCGAAGTGCTGGACTTGGTTGGATCCTGAACAGAGGTTACCTTCACTCCAATTCCATTTGCTGAATAGTCCGAGGTAGTCGATAAAAATCCGTTTGGTGTAATGGTTGCGTTCGGCACCGAAGAAGGGCTGGAAAGCTCCCAGGTAACTTCCTGTGAATACGCGCCCGTTCCGGCCACGGTTGCGCTAAGCTGTACGCCCGTGTTTGCGGTTGCCGTGTATCCGGTTGTAGATGCGGTATTTAAGGCAACGTTTGTAATCGTAGAGGTATTGCTTGCCTGCGCAATCATCACCGCACGGCACGCGTAGGGAGACACCGCATAGAGTTTCCAGTCATGCAGCCAATAATTGCGGTAGAGTGTCTGTCCGTTTTCCCAGGTAGCGGATCGCTTTAAGCCCGGATAATTTTGGATGTAATCAATATCCATCAGCACGGCTTTGACGTTTCCAAGTAATGCCAATTCAGAAGCGTTAAACTCTCTGTAATCCGGATCATCCGTAATGATTTGTGCAAGGCGTTCATAGTCAAACGTTGTCCAGTCGTCCACCAGCGTTTTACGGGCATACGTGTCCGCCTCCTCAATGTGGTAGACTTCCGCATAGGTCTTTACATTGATGGTTTCATCACTCCATACATCCACCCACATTCTTTGCTTTTCCAGCGGACAAAGTCCAAGCACCCCAGCCGTGTTGTATTCGGACCGGCGGAACGTAAATAGTTTCGCCAGCGCACGAAACGCAACGTTTAGGTCAGAGTAGGTTTCAGAGGTGTTTGCAGTTCCGATGTAGACCGGGGTCATTCGTCCTCTTACGATTTCACGGGCTACCATGTATTTGGTGATCTGGTAATCGTCATACTCATCCGATTCATTCATCTGTGACAAAACCATGTTAAATAAAGAAACAAATTCTGCGTTTCCGGTAAAAGCTTCTCGTAGGTTTTCATCAGAAATCGAAACTTTGTAATAGCGTTTGGTATTTAAATAATGAAAGGCAACTCGAACATCCGGCTTTTCGATTCCCGCAAATTCTACGCCGTCTTCGGTAATGTCATAGGCATGTGGTTTCATAAGTCCCGGAAAAATTTCGTTGACTACATATCCATAATCAATCTCACGCTTGTTGTACTGTGCGAGCGGATTCTTCCAAGACTCGACTTTATAGACATCAAAAGCAACGCGATTGACTAAGGTGTCACAAAACGCGTTGCGAAGATCGACATGATCCATAATAATCGCACCGATGGCGGCAAGGTTTTCCGCGCCCGGTGTGGCAATCGGTACATAGTTTCTATAGTTCGTTCCAGCCTGATTACGCACGGCATTCAGGACATCTGAACTGGAACCAGTGTAAAATAACATAATTTATACTCCCCTTCCTTACTAATTAATGAATGTTACGAACACTCGCTAACACTTTTTTCATTGGATCTTCCTCTTCCGTTTCGGGCTCCCCTCCCTCCTCGGCTTTCGGCTTGGATAGAAATGCTTTTTTGTATTTCTCTTTCCATTCCTTATCCAGATCCTCTTTTTCTTGTCTTGCAGTGGCTAGCTCTTCCTCTAATTTGACAATCCGCTCGGATCCCGGTCCTGTTTCTTCGTTATGGGCGGCAGTGATTGCTTCCATAAAATCCAGATCTGTCTGTTCGTTTTTATCTTTTAGATACTCTGCTAAAATTTCGGTAAAGGACACATTCTCACCTCCTTTATTGTACAACTTCCCATTCTTCGGAAAACAATTCAATCATTGTTTCTTTCCAAGGTACTCGTCCGAATCGACTTTCTACATATAAATAAGGGGCTGTCATTTTGCTGTTCTCATCCGGAAATTGAGCACGAATGACCACATCCACTTTCCAGTGTGGTAATCGCATTCCTTTCCCGCGTTTTACCATTTCCAGCGCATCGCCAAAACTCATTCTTTTGTTCCCTCCTTTTCTATTACACTAAAATTTTTCTCATTCTCCAAAATGGTTTTAAAAAGAATAATAATTTATGTTTTCCCTCTTCTCCCGGGCTTGGTGGGGTAATGGTACCGCACGCATGAGGGTTGATAATGTAACCTTGCAAACGGAAATGTCCCCAAAGCAAAGTTTCTCCCGGCGGAAGATAGCCAAGTAAAAAGTAATCCCCGCCGTAGGCACTATTGGAGAGGGTAACGGTTCCGTCTACCTCAATCTGTTCCACGACTGCCACATGCCCGGCACCCCCGTCCAGGTCTTCAAAACAGGCTATCGCGCCAAGCGAAGGGTCAGGGCTTGTGGCGTAGGTGCCGGATGCCAGGTTATCCGCCCACCACTGCCCACCGTCTGATGTCGGCAGTTCGGGAACGGAAGCAGTGTATCCGCTTGCCTCCCAGATTTCCCACCATCGCCCCCATGCGTAACAGGTACAATTTGGTAGCCCAAATTCCGGGTAAAAAGGATTCGTTTTGGTATACCAGTATTTACTTCCCTCCATTCCCTCAGCGGAAAGTCTTGGGTTGTAGACACATCCCCCGCCTGCACAAGAGGGCAATCCGGATGGCGGTTGCTCGGTGGTGATCTTTGTATACCATTCCTGTGCCGATGCAATACGCTCGGCAATATGGTTGATGGCTGGATCTTCATTTGGTTTTTCGTAGTAGGAGCACCAAGCTCTTGCCGCAATTTCCGGCGAGTAGTCGCTGCGATACGCATAATCTTCCCATGTGGGAAACATGTCTGACCCCAATCCATAATGGTCATACAAAAACCAGTATTGGGAGAGGGTATCAATGAGAAATTGCATTTGTGCACAGCCGTCATACTCTTCCATTCCGTGAGCCGCGGCATAATCTCCCCATTTGGTCCAAGGTGTCCACGCAAACAGATAGGCACCCGGAATATAGCCACAGCTCCCGGCATAATTTTGATGCTCCACATCCGCACAGTATTCCCAACAAGCGGGATTTGCAAACGATTCATGGATCACGTTTGCCACGACTCCAGCCGCCGCTACGTCTGACCAGCCCCATGATTTCAGGGTGTAGGCAATTGCCCAGCGGTTAAAATCACTATGTTCGGTAGAGTCTAAGATTCTATTCGGGAAGCGGTTGATCCACCACCCCCGAAATAACTCATCTGCCATATCACTTCACCACCACAAACGCTTCATATCCTTTTTTCTTTAATTCCTCCCGCATCTTTTCCGCATTTGCCTTATTCGAAAACGCGCCCACCTGCACTTTATAGAGCGTGCCGCCTTCTGTTTCGGCGGAGGAAAGACCGAAACCGGAAATGATCCCGGTTAAGACGGCACGGGATACGGCTTTGTTTTGGGATAAGTAGAGATTCACATCGTCCGGATTGCTAATAAAACAGGTCTCCAAAAGCGCATAAGATACGCCCCTACCTCTGCAATTGTTCATATTTAAGAGGTCGGTTCGTTCTTTTACCCCCCGATTGTAAAATCCGATGGCTTCCAGATTTTTTAAGATTGCATCTTCGACCGTGTGCCCTGTTTCGGACGGATGAATTAAAATTTCGGATCCGTAGGCGGAAGCGGAAGAAAACGAATTAAAATGTACCTCTAAGACATAATCATAGGCAGCATAGTTTGGAACTCTTCCGGATTTGGATTCCTGATAGCAATCTTTTGTAGTCGGATAGAGTTCAATCTCCAGATCGGCATCTAAGTAGGCGTTTTCCGTCATCATAAGCGTGCACAAGTTTCTGGTCAGATTGCACTCGCTTTTTCCGTTTCCGACCGCTCCCGGATCGCCTGCGCCATGTCCGGCGATTAAGAGCATTTTCATGTTTCTTCCCCTCCTTCCTTATAATCAATTCCCTTTGCTAATCCAAACCCATCTAAAATACCATCCAACACGGCTTCCGCAATGGTCTGATAATTACGAATATAATATTCTAAATCACCAGCGTTCGTAATGAAACACGTTTCCAATAACGCATAGGAAACGCCCTTTGTGCGACATTGATTCATATTCAATAAATCGCTACGGCGTTTTACGCCGCGATTTGATAACCCTAAAACTTCCAAATTTTTTAATATGGTATCTTCTACCGTATGCGCTGGTTCGCCATCATGAATCAGTATTTCACTGCCGTGTGCGGACGCGTCTGAATGGGCATTAAAATGAATTTCCAGTACATAATCATATAATTCATATTCCGGTATGTTTCCGTTTTTTGATTGCTGATAGCAATCTTTTGTGGTATCGTACAGCGTAATTTCCAATTCACTGTCACGTTCCATATTTTCCTGTTGAATCGCAACGGCTAAATTTCTGGTTAAATTACATTCCGTCCTCCCAAAACCGATTGCGCCGGGATCACCCTGTCCATGCCCGGCAATTAAGAGCATTTTCATCTTTCTTCCCCTCCTTCCTTTCTTTTTAATATTAAATTACGCATCAGCGCAAACATCAAATTTATAGCAGTCTGATTGCAAAAAGAGGAAAAGGACGCTTCGCTTTCTAAGGCGGCTTCTAGTTCCTTTTCCTCCACGTTTACATTGACAGAGATCATACTTCTTCACTCCTTTTTTGTTTCCATTGACTGAATAAAACCTAAGATTTGATTCAGCATCTCGGTGTTATTGTCGATACTTTTCTTTAATTCACTGATTTCTTCTTTGTGGTTCTTTTGCTGCAAATAGATATAATATCCCATGGCAACACACGCAAAAATCGGAAACCCCAGAGAAGAAATTACTTGGGTAATGACACTTACGTCCACAACTCCCACTCCTTTCTTGAGATAGATATGAAAATAAATTCGAATACTTCGATTAGGGAGAAAGTTACAAATGGCAGAAGGGCAAGTCTGCCGGAGTGAGAGCAGTCATATAGTCCCACCGTTTTTAGGCGGTACTCTTCGGGACGTTTATACATGCCCTTCCAATCTCATAATATCATATTTATAAGTGTTTGTCAACTCATCGCCTTTATAAAGTCCAAAATGGGGAGAAATAAAGACGCTGTTTTTCGGTTGACAAAGTATACTCTCCCAACTCCAAAAAGGTTGCGAAAGAGATTCATGATCGGATTCTTTCGCCCGAAATACAAAGCGTTTTCAGACACGTTTTGCGTATCAAAGGTATAATGATGCCCCTCCATACGACTTCCAAGTTGGACATAGATCTTTTGTCCCTCATCGGTGGCGGAAATTAAAAAAGTGTCGTTATAATAGCGGATGCTGCAAATATCTCTGGTTCTTCTGGGGCGCGGCTCAATGTTTGCCCAATTTTCCTCTTCCCAGTCAACCGAACCCGCCCAAGCATCATAAGAAGTACCTTTAAACAGCTTTCCGACCGGACTTTCATTTCGCAGTCTTGCGTATTCTTTTCCGTAGATATGCAAATGTACCCCGTTTTCCGGCAGGGTATATTTGTATTGTCCTTCGACCAGGTTAATATTGTAGTTGATCGTATAGGGGTTGTAAAAACGCCCTGCATTTCCACACAGCAAAATTCGAACATCCGTTTTGACGCGGACTAAGGTTTCGATGGCTCCTGCATAGGTGATGAACTCTCCCGGCAGATAAGTTTCCCCCGGCTTTGCCGTAAACTCGTCAAAAAAGATCAGTTTTAAATGCGGCACTTGTATACCACGGCTTTTTAGCGTAGACAAAGGCGCACACTGCCCGCAAGGGTAACTTTTCCCGTTGTAGACATAGTAGTACTCTTTCCCCTTACAGTAAAAATGCATATCGTCATGATCGGCAAATAGGGAGTCTTTGGCGTACTTTAGCTCATTGTCCCATCGCCTTCGAAGGTACAGAAACCGGAAGCGGCAGCCATGCAATGGGTCAAATCCACTTCGCACCATGTCTTGAATTGCTTCCACGGCACTGTGAGTTTTCCCAGAATTGCGGACAGAAATGACCATCGTCATAAAATAACCTTTCGCCAGATCGTTTTTGATATTGATAAGCGGCGCGCCGTTTATTTTTACTTCCTCTTCTTCCTTCCAGATCGGACTCGGTAATAAAATCTTATTTTTTTGTTCTGCGATATCCCTCTCCCCTTTCTCTTTTTGCCTTTGCTCTCAGATAGGCGGCTTCCGCGCTTGATTTATGGGCGGACATAAATTCTTCAAAGGCTTTTAGAACTTCCTCAAAAGATTTTGAATTGTCGTAAAACTCTTCGAAAAAGGTTTCTATGATTTCTTCGGAATTGGCGTAACGCCGATATCCTTTGTATGCGTCCGACTGGAAAAATGCTACCAACATTTCGTCGGATACTCTTCTTTTCTTTCCATTGTCATTGTAGGTAAGCTTCTTTCCCGTCTTTTCTTCTATTGTTTGCCTGGCTTTCGCCAGGTTGTTTTTGTATTGGCTTGCCCCCGCTTTTAGGCTCGTGCCGGAAGATAAAAAGTTGTATACATAACGGATTTCTTTTGCAAGTTCTTTTAAGGTTAGACGCTTATAGGACTCCCGAAACATGTTCCGCTGCTGTAACTCTCTGTATTCCTGATATTTTTCCGCGTAATCTAATAGACCCGCCCTTCGAAGTCTTCGGATTCTGGAGTTTGCCGTTTTGGCAAGACTCTTTAAGGTTCGCTCCATTTCCGCACGAGGTAGATCAAAAATTCCATTGTAAGATTCATAGGCGCCGGTTCCCGCTTTTCTTCTTTTTGCCATTTCCTTTTCCTCCCTTAATCATAAATCTCTATGCCGCAATCGGATAAGATTGCTTCGTATTCGGTCGTGATGCCAAGCTGATAGGTCGTGTTTACCATGCCAATGTTACTTGGCGCAAATACTTTCCCTCTGTGATGGTAGCAGTCGGATACTTCAATCTCTCCAATTGCGCTGTTGCGATAAGCGACTGTCCTGCCAGACTGCTCTTCCGAAAAAATTCTGCCTTTGCAAAATGCCTGGTCTAATCTGCTTGCCTGTTTTTTGGTAATCCGCATCACTTTCTTTCCGTTTTCTCTTACCCATTTTCCGCCAAGTAATAACATGATTGTTTCGCTTCCTTTTTCCTTGTTACATCCGGCAACCGTAATGTCTACACTGTATCCAACCTCTTCTTTGTGAACAGAGGCATACTTTTTTGCTCCCCAGGTGACAAAATACGTGCAAGTTTCCTCGATGTCAAACGTACCCATATAACACGCTTTTCCTTTTCGGTCATAGGCAATTGGCTGCAAATCTAACGTCTCATATCCTTTTTTTACCCGATCGTTGTACTCGTAGATCTTTTGCAGATGTTTTTCGCCATTTAAAAATTTTACACTGTCCGTATCGCAGTATGTCACATCCATGCCGATCAGATCAATCATGGTTTGGAGGTCGAATCTTGCGTGGCTCGTGACGTATAATGACCACTCGTAGGCGACAAATCCCTTGTGATAGACTTTGTGAATTGCTTTTTTCTTTTCTTCTGGGGTCAGCTCATGTTTTTTATAATCCCCGTTTGGTAAGAGCGCCCATCCGTCTTTACAAGTATTCGTGCAAAGCATTCCGTAAATGGCATTTAACAGGTTCTTTGTTTTCCCGTACTCGTATTTCTTTTCTTTGATACCTTTTAATTTTGTCTTTTCCGCAAATAGATCCATGATGGCACGCCGGATTCCAATCGGAAGTTTTCCCCTCTCGGCGGTATACATCGCTTTGATATAACAATTTCCATACTCATATTGACGCAAAATAATGTCAAAATCCAGTTCAGTGCAAACGGTGGAAACGTGCCCGGCGCATAAAATTCTTCCATTGTCGTAGATGGTGCGCTCATATTTTTTGCTTGCCCAGATTTCCACACATTTTGCACTAGCAAGATAAGGAATCGGGGTAAAGTCTTTCACGGCAATGTCCCAAAACTCCACTTCTAAGATACAGCAATAATGATCCAAACAAAAGTCTACAAATTCGGAATCGTTTAGCATCGCATCCGAGACTTTCGCAAACTTGGTGACAGGATAATATTTTTCCATCATCTGATAAGGGTAATCACTTGTTAAATCCGCGCTTGCTACATTTTCCAGACACTTTCCGGCGTAATACCTGTTTGCATGGGTATTTCCTCCTCTTATGGCTTTGACCATCAAATCATAGAAATCTACGTCCGGCTCCATGCCTTGTACCATGCGCCGCTGCGCCAGATCTTCTTTGCAGTATTCTTTGACCACTCTTCTAACATATCCGGTAGAGGTAAGTGGAAGGGAATAAAACCCGTTCTTTTCTTCCCGTAATTTTTCTTTGCAGACTTCGTAGAGTCCTTGCGTGTCATTAAAACAATATTCTTTTTCCGTTAACGTTAATGGCGTCCAAGGAAGCCTTCGAATCGAATAATCCAGATCCCCTGCTTTTTTCCCGTGGATCACATTTTTTGTGTTTTCACATGCTTTTTTAAGACTCATATTCGTTAAGATATAAGAGCACCGAAACTCAATGCCACCTTTGCAGCGGATCTTAACAGGCTTGTTTTTGTCATTGTTCCAGCACTCGCCGGGAATCGGCTCAAAGAATTCTTTAATAAATTGCCATTCGTAAGACAAATTATGAACAAAAATGACGAAAATATTCTTTTCATCCAGATGATAAAAAGAACGGATTTGCTCGATTAAGGATAAAAACTCATCCCAGTACCTTCCATAAAAGTTTTTTCCACAAACACACATTTGCCAATGATACATAATGCCATATGGGCAAAACCAGTTGGAATCAAAAAAGGAAGTCGCTTCAATGTCAAACGCAGCAAAATCCTGTAGATAGCGTTCTTTGTAGTTTTTGACCCATTTTCCTCTCGGAAAATAATAGGTGTCGTTTTCCGGTAACGACACCCTTTCTTTCACTGGATGAAAAGTATCCACGTGATTTAATTTGATAATGGGGCGATGCCCCTTTTCACAGTACGCCAGCATCAACCCCACTCCTTAACTGTTCGAAGATATACTTTTGGAAATAGCAGATTACATAAATTTTCAGTTTCTAAGTTTCTATTGTGTTATCATAATATTTTTGCTTCGTTTACGAGTTACTTTTATTTGTTGGGGCAAATCCCATGCTGGATACAAAACAAGTCCAGTAGCGTTTGCCTTCGTAGTCACGACTTACAAGTTCGCCGTTTACCACAACCGCGCTGCCTTTTTTCACGTAGTCGGACGCAAATTTTACAATCCGTTCATCCGACACATAGCAGTCCATGTAGTGTACCGCGTCACCGCGTTCAGACGCTACCGAAAAACGAAGGTATTGCTGCCCTGTTTTCGATGCTTTTACTTCCATGTCATTTACTGTTCTTCCCACGATAGTAATTAAAATCATAGCTTTTCACTCCTTTCTTTCGATATTGATTTGACGCTTCGTCAAAATATATACCAAGCCCATATAGAGCATTGATAACAAATTTTTCGATATCTGTCGTGTCATACGCACGGCAGACAATTTTCCCCTCTCCTAGAGGGCGATCCATTAAGATCAAACTGTCCGGTAATCCGTATAAATACAGTTCTGCCCGTTTGCATAGATAGATCAAAGATTTATCCAGATAGCCGAATATGGTAAATTGGGATTCACTTTTAAAATCAAATGGGCAAATCAGACTATAGAGAAAATCTTTTAACTTATGAGGATATACCCTCATTTCTCCACTGCCCACCCGAACGATTACGCCGAATGGGGTATCCTCAATTTCGCATCTTAGAATCTGTTGCAACTCTTCAATGGTGAGATTTTTTTTGTTTGCCATTTACTTCCCTCCATTTTTTATATTGCGCTCTCGTCCAGCTTTCAAGAGATGCTGCGTCTTCCGTATAAAATAATAATTTTCCCCCTTTTGTAATCGGCGCGTCAAATACATAGAGTCCTAATCGCGTGCGGTAAATCTTGTATTTCATCCGATCGAAATGATAAAAAGTTGTTTTTGTGATCATTCCATATTCCGTTTCTTGGCTCCCGTAACCGCTGTAATAGCGGTCACAAAGAGCAAGTAAAATCGTTTCACAATGTTGCTCACTTGTATGTGAAATCAGCTTTGCCCCATCGAGATATAAAGACCACAAAGTCTTTTCCGATATTTTATTCGGTTTTAATACTGCGCCTGTCATAAAACATAATAGATCAATCATCTTTCTTCACCTCCATATGTTTTCTTACTTTTTCATATTCTACGATGCGATCGAAAATAGCTTCATATCGCTTTAACTCTTTTGACAGATCTTCCAGTTTCTCATTTAGCCTTATCTCATTCAAATCCTCTCTCCAAGATTTTAAATAGTATATTGCACCGCCAAGATTGCTCATCTTTTCATCAATCGCGCGATACACCAAATCAATATCTTCCGGATCCGAAAATATGTTATCAGCGGAAATCTGTTTTATATTCCTTGCAAGCTCAAAATAACTAGGATTAACATGGAAAAGTTTTCCAACGAGTGTTTTCTCTTCATGCTGCTTTACTCTAATTTCCATCAGATTCCATCCTTTGATCTCAGTTACTTCTGCGGAAATCATATTGCTTCCCGTATAATGATAGTACCTATCTGCTTCTGGAGTTGGGCAAATGATATCCCCAACTTTAAATTTACACTCTTCTTTGCGTGGCATGAAAGTGAAGTGCCCGCCTTCAATTTCGTCTTCTTTTGTCTCGACATCAATCATACCATAATATAACTCATCATACCAAAAGCAAATGTCCTCTGCACCAGCATATTCTGCCGCCGCAAGATAT
>OGPG01001949.1_pt1 | contig 12960 bp, 6 predicted proteins | sample 1552851 | NCBI WGS metagenome assembly OGPG01 (sample SAMEA2579909, study PRJEB22360) | human gut metagenome | biome: human gut; feature: human-associated habitat; material: faeces | place: Denmark | collected 2008/2010 | reverse complement strand
TCGCGTTACTTATTACGCCTAACGGACTTGCGAGCCTGTATTATGGACTTACGGAACACCCTCTCTTCTTGTTGCTGGAAAACATAGGATATGTTGGTGAGATAGTTAGTATCTCCGGTCGCACAACAGGTGATGTGCATGCGGTGGTCAACTGTTGTGCGCCAACTATTAACCAGACTTAGACATACCCTCCTACAGAAAATATCAGATACAGAAAACGGGGTGCATTCTCTAAAAAGAAAACACACCCCGCAACCTTAATATATTATGTTATGACTATATCGTCATTCCTCTCTTGACATTACTCAGCCAATGGGTCGAAGGTACCATTGGCACCACCATTGTTGTAATCACCCCAACCGATAGTCTGAGGCAAAGCCTTGTTGGCGATAGATGCACCAGAAGTGAAGCCTAAGAAGTAATACTTAGGACGGAAGTTCATGTAGAGGAGATTCTTGTTAGAATCGTAACCGTCACCCTTCTGTACCTTCATTACCAAGTTGTCCTTATACCATGTAGACAAGTTCTCGAGCTGAGTATTCAAATCATCCTTACGGAGATCAACACCATCAGGACGCTCAGTACCAGCTTTCAACAATGGGTCAGAATTGAAAGTTGTACCACCTACGCCATACTTATCAGCAACACGATACTGGATATTCTCACGACGCTGACCGTTCAACGCCTTGAAACCAAGCCATGTACAGGTATTGCCACCCCAACCAGTCAATGTCCATGTAGAAGGAGCACCTTCTACCTTGCCAGTACCACCATCGAAGAGCATCCAACGGCGGAGGTCATCGAAACGCTTACCCTCGTAAGCAAACTCAATCTGGCGCTCATAGAGAATCTGAGAGATACAGGTAGCCTGATCATTGTAAGCTGCAGGTGTGATACCATCATCCTCTGAATTAGCAGCTGAATAACCAGCACGCTCACGAATCTGCTTAACATATCCTACAGCCTCATCCAGATGGCCAGCACCTGCTGCAACCTCAGCAAGGTTCAGGAGAACCTCAGCATAACGGAGTTCAATCAACGGAGCAGCAGAATAGAATGGAGCAGCACCCTTGGTATCAAGAGCTACGTACTTATAAAGAGGAGAAGAATTAACATCCAAATCATCACTCTTCTTGCGTACATATACACCCTGACGACTCTTCAACAGGTTGTCTGCACCATAAGATTCACCACTCTCAGGGTTGCCGGCATCATTCATGCTGGTATACCATACATAGTTCCAAAGTACATAGTTGGCACCATCAGAAGGGTTGTTGGCATCACGCTCTGACGCATTACCATCGTAAGCCCAACGGAAGCCTGGGAAAGCGAAGGTACGGTAGAAACGCTTGTCACGATTCAGGAATGGAGTCACGTTATCCAAAGTCTTCTCTGAACGTGCCAACTTGGTATAAGTATCGCAACTTTCAGGAAGCTTACCGTCTGACATCGGGAACATATTAATCAGCATCTGAGAAGCATTCTTACCGCTACCACCTGTATTAGCCGGACGAATCTGACGCTCCCAGTTGTTGTTCTTCTGATTATCGAGACCATCACCTGTTACATTATTATATAAGGTAACGAACACAGCCTCAGGATTATTACCACCATCGGTAAACATCTTGGCAAAGGCAGAACCATTCACATTGTCATTGGCAGTATACAGGTGATAACCACACTTGTTGATACGCTCCAAATCGGACTTCATGGTTTCATAAGCAGTCTTCCAACGGTTTTCATCGTTTGCACGGTTGAAGAGAGGGCTACACCACAAAAGCATCAAACGACCCTTCAATGCCAACGCAGTACCAGTAGTTACACGGCCTTTCTCCGACCATCCCGAGCCATTCTCTGTCTTGGCAGCCAACATATCAGCAGCCTTGTTCAGGTCATCAAGAATAAACTCGTAAGTCTCCTTAGACGTAGCACGAGGAGTAACAGAACTTTCTACAGGATCCTGTGTTTCCTTAACCAGAGGCACACCGCCATACCACTTGAACAAGTTGTAATAGCACCATGCACGGAAGAAATATACCTGACCGAGCAATTCATTCTTCTGTTCCTCAGAAAGAGTGCTGCCGCTGATACCCTGGATTACATCATTGACATTACGGATTCTACCATATACAGATGCCTGGATATTGGACTGGTCGCCCATGAAGAAATCAGGAACCGAATTTGTGGTACTGGTAGAGCTCAGCTCAACCTGTGGGTCTACAAAAGAACTGAGACCACTGTATTCCTCAGTAGACTTACCAGCCTCATCCGCATTACCCATAGAAGGATACTTCCAGGTCAAATCGTTGGTTGTCGGCAAACACCAACTGTAAATATCGTTTACACGACCATCACATCCTTCATAATAGTTGTAGACGTCTTTATTTACATTGTCATAGTTCTTCTTTTCCTCCAGGAAGCTGTCACTACAAGAGCTGAAAGCCAAGGCTGAAACCAAACCAAGACTGAATAATTTTATTGTCGTTTTCATTGTTCTTTTCTTTTTAAAATTATATAAGTATCTCATTAGAATGAGAGATTCACACCCACAGTCCACTTACGGAGGTTAGGATAGCTTCCGTATGATCCCGACATAGGATTCATGAAGTTGTCTGGATATGGATTGTAGAAGTTGATGAGGTTCTGACCGGTAATATTGATACGGCAACTTTTGATGCCGATGCTACCCAACCAGCTCTTTGGCAAAGTATAAGCCAAGGTCAAGCGGTTCAGAGCCACACGTGCTGTACTTACTCTCCAAAAACTAGACGCAACAGCATTCACATCTGTATACTTCAGGTTAGGATAGTAAGCCTCACGGTTCTCCTTTACTACGAGATTACCTGAGCCATCATATACATCCTGATAAGCAAACATATTGTCTGGATTCCAGAATGAAGGCATATTGCAATACTCCAGATTACCAGTTGGCTTCAATGCTGCACCAGGAAGTGTGGTATAACCACCCCAGCTTGCACCAATCTGAGCTATCAGAGAAAGTCCCTTCCAGTCTGCACCCAAATTCATGGTCAAACCATAGAGGTTGCTGCTGCGGTGACCTAACTCTACCTGGTCGTTGTCTACATCTACGACACCATCAGGTCCGGCATAAGTACCTGTCTCAGGATCGTAAGCACCACGAACATCCTTATACATCAACATACCAGGGCGAACCTGGTCTTTGGTCAGACCCATATAAGTAGAGATGTTGTACTTCGTGAAGTATTCCTCAATATCCTGGAAGCTACGGAACATACCGATGCATTGCATACCCCAGAGACCTACGTCTGTACGATGTCCTGGAGTAATCTGACGATAGAGATAATCTGTAACCCAGTCCATATTCAACACCTTGTTATCAGACCAGCCTGTGTTGATACCGATGCGATACTTGAAGTCCTTACCGATTTTATCCTTCCATGTGACAGAGAGCTCACCACCCCATGAATCCATCTCACCGATGTTGGATGCAGCACTCTGTGTACCTACGGTAGAAGGAACAGTCTGCTTGATATTCATCAGCATCTCGCGGTTCTTCTCATAATAGTAATCGAAGGTTACAGCCAGACGGTTGTTGAGGAACTGGGCATCAATACCCACGTTGGTCTTGTAGTCTTTATCCCAATGAACATCTGTATTTACAGCAGAATTGTTCTTGTTGATAGTGATACGGTTGCCAGAATCCTTACCAGTCTCGAATACTGTACCACGGTTAGCATCCTGTGCATAAACCTGCATCCATTGCCATGCCGCTGTATTGTCTCGACCGGTCATACCCCAGGAAGCACGGAGCTTTAACAGGGAGATGAACTCTACGTCTTTCATGAATTCTTCACTGTTGATTTTCCATCCGGCAGATACGGAGGGGAAAGTAGCCCAGCGATTGGAAGGACCGAAACGGGAAGAACCGTCACGACGCATAGATGCAGATACTAAGTATTTATCATCATAGTTGTAACTTAAACGTCCGAAAAGAGAAGCCGTACGAACAATATTCTTCAGGGTGCTGGCCTGACTCGGAGTGGCTCCCTGGTTCAAGGTAGGAACGTTATCCAGCGGGAAGTCGGTAGCTTTCATATCGGCAGTATAGATGCTGCGGTTTTCTATACTTTGTCCTAACAATACATTCATCTGATGTTTCTTCCAGAGAGTAAAGTCATAGCTCAATGTATTTTGCCATCCGGTGCGGCTGCCGGAGATCACTTTGCTTGAAGCAGTAGCGCTCTTTACGGACATTTTCTGTACGTCGAGCGGGAGGAAATATTCATCGATGCGGTTTTCAGAACTATAGTTGAACATAGACTTGAAAGTCAGTCCTTTGATGATATTCGCTTCTACCCATGATGCAACGTCGAAATTCTTGATATTTCTGCTATCGGTAACCTGTCTGAGGCGTTCGTATGGGTTAACGTCATCCTTTCTGAATTTGCTGAAACCCAGCGAGCGGGTACCTTCGTTGATGCCGATAGTAGGAATCATGGTCAGGGCAGTCATGATGACTTTATCCTTACCCTCAGACTCACCTCTGTCCTGTGAAGAAATGGTAGGAGCAAAGTTCACACCGGCCTTGATGTGCTTGTTAATGTTCATTGAAGCGTTGATACGGAAGTTGAAACGTTCGTATCCGGTATGTTTTACGATACCTTCCTGGTTCAAGTATCCGGCAGAAGCATAGATAGAATATCTGTCGCCTTTGCTGGAAACCGATACCTGGTGACTGTGGGTGAAAGCTGTCTGGAGAATGGCGTCAACCCAATCAGTCTGAGGAAGATCGGAACGCAATGTCCAGTCGGCTGTGTCGGAATTAGGGTTCAGCAACCAGTCCGGGTTCACGCGGTCACCGCTCGGACGGTCTTTATTGGGGGTATCCAGTGTGTTATTGCCGTCTTTTTGCAGCCACATCGCATTTTTCAGATACAGGTTGTATGCCATCCATTCTTTAGGAGACATCATTTCGGGCAGGCCTACGGCGTTCTGGAAACCTAAGTATGATTCCCATTTAACGACAGGAGCACCTTTCTGAGCCTGTTTGGTCTCAATCAGGATTACACCGGCAGAACCGCGTGCACCATAGATAGAAGTGGCTGCCGCATCTTTCAATACTTGGATAGATGCTACATCGGACGGGTTCACATTGCTCATATTTTCGGTGATGACTCCATCCACTACAATGAGGGGATTGGAAGAACCGTTGATGGAGCTGACACCACGTACGGTAATTTGCATTTCTTCACCCGGAATACCACTGCTGGTCTGGGTTTGCACACCGGCCAGCTGACCGGAGAGGGCATCACTCAGATTGGTGACCGGACGTCCTTCAATGGCTTCGGAGGTCATCTTGGATACGGAAGTCGTCAGATTGCTTTTCTTCACGGAGCCGTAACCCACTACCACTACTTCATCCAATGACTGAGAATCTTCTTCTAATGTAACTTTCAGGTTTGTACTTCCGTTGAGAGCTACTGTTTTGTCTTTGTAGCCAATGAAAGAGACGGTTACTGTGGCCTTGTTGCTTTTCACATTTAAGGTAAAGTTTCCGTCGATGTCGCTGATCGTGCCGTTTCCCGGTACACCTTTTTCTACGATGTTAGCACCGATAATGGCTTCACCCGACGGGTCTGTTACAACGCCGGTAACTTTTACTTGTGCCCAAGTAAAACTACAGAAGCATAGAAGGAGTAAAGTCACCCAAAGTCGGGATTTTCCTTCCACACGTTTTGAGAGTGTGATTCTGTTTTCCATAAATTAAATTTTTTAGATACTATTAATTTCTTTAAATATGCATAAAGCAAGTTTGTTTTTCATTCGCAAAAGTAGCCGATGGGGTGGGAAGGGATATGGAAAATCGTTTCAAAACCTATAAAAAAGGTCTCAAACGACTGTTTTTCCCAACTTTGGTACGTTATTCCAATTTCCAGGTTTTTGTACCTTCTGGGGTGTGGAACAGAAGAACGTTACTATTGGCTTTTTGCTTCATATATTTGCTTTGAGATATGTATTCGGTATTCAGTTTTACAGGATTTCCGTTCAGTTTATACTGTCCGCTATAGGCTGTTTCGGGGGAAAAGAATGTCAGTTCCAGTGTGTTTCCCTGTAGGTTGGTATATGAAATTCCCGGAGTTTCACTCGTTTCATAGTCGCCGGAACAGTTAAACTTTACCTTTTCGCGGATATCGTTGGCAAAATTCTCCAGTTCAGCTTTCATATCTCCCCGGGCATCTTTGTATTGTTCGGTGATTTCAGTCGTTTCCAGTACCCAGGAGCCTCTGCGACGCTTCTTGTCTTTCAGGATGAGAACATCGTGTGCTTTTATATCATATTTGCCGCCGGAAACCTCAAAAGTCCATTCTTCCGGAGTGGCAAAAGCGAACATCATGGAACCGGTGTGACACAATATCCATTGCAACCCGTTGATTTTCTTCACCATTCTCTTTTTTATGCCCTTGCGGCTGAATGGTACGTACATCTGATAGAAATGGGGGATATTCATATAGTTCTCTGCTACATTATATACGCCAATGGCACTTTTTTCGTATCCGAAGACACGGTGATAAGGATTCTCCCCATACCCCAGTTTGTTGGAGTGTGTCTGATAAATCTGAGGGCGTTCGGGGTTATCATGGCACACACTGAACACGGATGCTTCCGAATTATCCGATTGCCAGACAAGGTGTATGTTCTTAGTCTCTTTAAATGCGTAGGTGTATTGGAAATCTTTCAGTTTTTCAGGAAAAGCTTCCACTGTCTGGGTGGATAAACCGTAATTCGGACTTTGATAAGTGTAGCGGCAATAGTAATGCTTGCTGTCTATCCGTAAAGCTTTGAAATCATAAGGATAGCTTTTCGAGTTGTTCAGAGCTTGCAGAAAAGGGAGTGGTTTTACAGTGCGTTCGTAGGCCAGCCAGAAGTTGAAACAGCCGAAATTGTCTCTGTTTGCAGCTTCACGGAGGATGATACGTTCATCGGGGCTACCGTAGAATAGCCAGGTTAGCTGAACGATCTGTACACCGGTGCTCAAATTACCCGTATATAAATTCTTCCAACCTTTGCAACGGGGAGGATTGGCACAATACAGGCCTTGATTCCAGGGTAACAGTAATTGTGCTATGATATGGTGGTAAGCTGATAAAGCGCTTTTACGTATCTCCTCGTTTTTAGAGAACTCGGCAAGCATCCTGATATATTGAAGATTAGTTCCCAGATAGGTAAAAGCATCCGCTTCAGGACAGTTATGGGTGATGAATTGCTTTAATGTATGTACGATCCTGTCATGCAGGAATTCTTTTAGCTGGACGGAGGTTTTGCCGTCGGCATCTGTAAAGTCGGGCCATTCTTCGGCGCAGAGCAATCCGCTGGTCTGATGCATGAGTTTCATGTTCAGTGTACCGTTATCTCTGGTATATTTGCCTATTTTCATGAAGGCTTTAATCTTTCCTCGCAGCGAGTCCGGCATTTTTTCTTTGGTGAGCATGTAGCCGTGCATGGTGGCATGGGCAAAGAAATCCATATCTGAGCCGGAGTTATAGAACGCTTCCACATGGTCCAGTTGATATTGATACATTTCGGTTAGTTTTTCTATGGCTTTTTCCTTTTCACAGTCACGCCATAAGCGGGCGAAGTAGAAAGGCGACACATATTTTATGTTACCGTTGTCTACCGGTTGGGTCTGTAACATCTGGTCGATGAGTGAATGACCGCGTTCTTCATAAGTAGAACCGTGCATATAGGCTGTCTGGGCATTTACGGCACTTGCAAAAAGAAGTCCGGCCAACAGAAAAATAAAGTGGTGATAAGATAGAGTTTTCATGTATTTCCGTATTTGAGGGACAAATGTAAGCGCGAATCTTTTCCGGAGGTATGAAAATCGTATTCTATTTTAGTAAAATCATCTCTGAACCGGGACTTTAACACTCTCCGGCGGGCTTCATGGGTATTCATTTGCTTCTGCAATAGTTTTGTTCCCTCTTGCTATAATTTTGTTTGCTCTTTTAATAGTTGATTTTTTAGTGGGATAGATGATAGGGGGATGATATTGTATCCATATTCGTTTATTGTAACATCGTTTTACTGTTGCGCAGGGTTCACAGGGGTCAAGGTTCACTATGAACCCTATCTGTCAGTATGAAATTTCTGAAATTTTTATTAATCATCAGATAGTGAGTGTGTTAATTGCTTTTTGATTTTGTGGATAATATGTGTTTTTGGGGGTGTAGGTTCACTCCCATTTATTATGTAATGTACGAAAATAATACTGTATTGCAAATGTTCTGACTATACTCTGTCGGGATACGAAGATGAATGGGTGCGAAGATGGTCTATAAATAGTTCTTATTATATTACAAAAACAGCTTTTTTCCCACATAAATACGTGGCACGTAGGGTTCATAGTGAACCTTGAACCCAAATGAACCCGAATGAACCCCATTTTTTTTTATTATTGTATTTGATTGAAATTTATTTGCTTGATATATAGTGTATTAGTTGTTTTGCATAACTTCTTGTATAATCAAATCGGTGATATCTATTGAACCATAATAGCCGAAATTAGCATGATATACCTCTTGAAGAAATAATACTACAAATAATCTATTTCTCGTCTTCTTTTGTTTGCTTGCGGGAAAATGAGTACCTTTGCGCCCTGAAAATAAAGAAATAGGTATGACAGGACAAAAGGCACCCACAGCGTTGGGAACAGAAAAGATTGGAAAACTACTGATGCAATATGCAGTGCCGGCAATTATCGCCATGACGGCATCTTCCTTATATAATATGGTGGACAGCATTTTTATCGGTCACGGAGTGGGCACAATGGCTATTTCGGGACTGGCACTTACTTTTCCTCTGATGAATCTTGCAGCAGCGTTCGGTTCGTTGGTGGGAGTGGGCGCTTCTACGCTGGTTTCTGTAAAGTTAGGGCAGAAAGACTATGATACGGCTCAACGGATATTAGGTAATGTGCTTGTCCTGAATATAGTGCTGGGATTAGCATTTACGGTAGTGACGATGATATTTCTCGATCCCATCCTTTACTTTTTCGGCGGTAGTGACGAGACGGTGAAGTACGCCCGCGAATATATGCAGATCATTTTACTTGGCAATGTCGTCACCCACCTTTATCTGGGCTTGAATGCTGTGTTGCGTTCTTCCGGACATCCGCAGAAAGCGATGTATGCCACTATTGCTACGGTTGTTATCAACACGATACTTGACCCTCTATTTATTTATGGCTTCGGTTGGGGGATCCGTGGAGCCGCTATTGCCACTATCATTGCCCAGGTCATTTCATTACTGTGGCAATTCAAGATATTCAGCAATAAAGACGAACTCTTGCACTTTCACCGCGGCATTTTCCGCTTGCGTCGTAAGATTGTGATAGATTCGCTTGCTATCGGTATGTCTCCTTTCCTCATGAATCTGGCGGCATGTTTTATTGTGATTGTTATCAATCAAGGGCTGAAGCGCTATGGAGGAGATTTATCCATCGGTGCATTCGGTATTGTCAATCGACTGGTATTTATATTTGTGATGATTGTGATGGGACTGAATCAAGGTATGCAGCCCATTGCTGGATATAACTTTGGTGCCCAGCAATACGCGCGCGTTTCCCGGGTGTTGAAACTGACAATCATCTTTGCAACAGTTGTCACTACTTCCGGTTTTCTGATGGGAATGCTTATACCTGAGCTGGTAGTTTCTATATTTACTTCTGATGAGGAATTGATAGCAATCTCGGCACGTGGTTTGCGGGTCGTAGTGATGTTTTTCCCTATTATCGGTTTCCAGATGGTGACATCTAATTTCTTCCAGAGTATCGGAATGGCCAGTAAGGCTATTTTCCTTTCTCTTACGCGCCAGATGCTTTTCCTGCTTCCGGCATTGATAATCCTGCCCCGTTTTTTCGGTGCGGCAGGTGTGTGGTATAGTATGCCATTCTCCGATTTACTTGCCAGCCTGGTAGCGCTGGTAATGTTGGTAAGTCAGTTCCGTAAATTCAAGAGAGCGGAAGAATAGGGCGAAAAACGTGTGACTTTTTTTGTTTCTTTCCTATAAATCCTTACTTTTGCTATCAGTAAACCAATATTTAGATTGAAGCTATGAATAAGAAATTCGTTGTGAACATCGGTCGCCAATTGGGAAGCGGCGGAAAGGAGATAGGGGAGAAGTTGGCAGCCCGCTTGGGCATCGATTTCTATGATAAGGAGTTGATAACTCTGGCTTCCAAGGAGAGTGGCCTCTGTCGTGAATTTTTTGAGAAAGCTGATGAGCGTGCTTCGCAGGGAATCATCGGCGGACTTTTCGGTATGCGTTTCCCTTTTGTGGGAGATGGCGCCTTACCTACCCAAAATTGTCTTAGTAATGACGCGCTTTTCAAAGTGCAGAGTGATGTGATCCGTCAGTTGGCCTCTGAGAAGTCTTGTCTTTTTGTAGGCCGTTGTGCCGATTATATTCTCCGGGAGCATCCCCGTTGCGCCAATATTTTTATTTCTGCCTCGCATGAGGCACGTGTTGCCCGTCTTTGCGCTATGCATCACATTTCGGAAGAAGAGGCGGAAAATATGATGAGCAAGGCAGATAAAAAACGTTCGGAGTATTACAATTATTATAGTTACAAGACATGGGGAGCTGCGGCAACTTATCATCTCTGCATTGATTCTTCGGTGCTGGGAATTGAAAAAACAATAGATTTCGTGGAGGAGTTTGTGAAACTCAAAATCAAGTGAAGCGGAGTTGTTTATAATCTGGTGAAATTAAAAAAGAGAGGTCATGCGAACATGACCTCTCTTTTTGCTAAAATGCAACTTGTATTACATCATTGTCAGCAATATCATTTGTCCCGCCAGAATACGCAGGAACATTGTCAGCGGATAAACCGTAGAATAGCCTACTGCCGGAGCATCGTTACCGGATGCCTGGTTGGCATACGCTAGTGCAGGAGGGTCGGTATTACTACCTGCAATTAATCCCATTAAAGTGAAATAGTTCACTTTGCAATAAAAGCGGGCAATCATACCGATAATCAGCAAAGGAATTACGGTAATCAGGAAACCATAGCCTACATATGATAGTCCGGAACCTTCTACTACGGTCTGTACAAAGTGTTCACCAGCTTCGATGCCTACACTGGCAAGGAAAAGTACAATACCGATCTCGCGCAGCATCAGATTAGCACTCATGGTTGTATAAGTCACCAGCTTCAATTTATGTCCGAACCGTCCGATAAGAATAGCAACCACCAACGGACCACCGGCCAAACCGAGTTTTACCGGAGTAGGTATGCCCGGGAAAGCGATAGGAAGACTACCTAGCAGAATACCCAGGAAAATACCCACGAAGATAGTCACAATGTTCGGTGTATCCAGCCGCTTCAACTGGTTGCCCAATACACCGGCAACCCGTTCTACAGCATCTTGCTGACCCACGACCATAACGCGGTCACCTACCTGCAATATCAGATTCGGATCGGCAAACAAATCCATACCGGAACGGTTGATGCGGGTTACATTCACTCCATACATGCTACGAAAATGCAGGCTACCCAGTTTCTTACCGTTGATTTCGGACTTAGTCACCAATATGCGGCGTGAAACCATTGGCATATCTTGTTTTTCCCAGTCCACTTGAATTTCTTTACCGATAAAAGCGATTACCGCTTCGGCATCTTCCTCGGAGCATACGATGAATACCTGGTCTCCGATATGAAATTCCGTATCTTGGTTGGGGATGCTGACGTGTCCATCGTGGCGTATGCGTGAACATACAAAAGGACGTCCCATAAACTCTTTGATCTGGAGGAGTTTCTTTCCATCGATAGATTCATTGCGAACTTCCAGATGCAACATGTGCGGCATGTGCTTCATATCAGAAGTCTGTGTAGAGAGTTCGTCTTCTTCCTTTTTCAGGTTCACCCGGCAGATGTAGCGGATAGCAATAATAGAACCGATGATACCGACAACACCGAGCGGATAAGCGCAGGCGTATCCCAATGCGATGGGATCACCCGTGTAGTTCAGTTGATTCAATGCTTCCTGTGCGGCACCCAAACCCGGAGTATTGGTGACTGCACCGTAAAGGATACCTACTATCATGGGGAGATCGATTCCTCCGTCGATGAAGTAAATGCCCAAAGCTACTGCAATATTCAGTACAACTATACCTACTGCAAGCATATTCAGTGTCATGCCTCCTTTCTTAAAGGAAGAGAAGAACGACGGTCCTACTTGCAGACCGATACAGAATACGAACAGAATTAATCCGAATTCGCGGATGAAGTGCAGAATGTGTGTCTCACCCGTAAAGCCGAAATGTCCCATCAGGATACCAGTGAAAAGTACAAATGTGACTCCCAGCGATATCCCGAAAATCTTGATCTTGCCCAAAAGCACGCCGACAGATATTACGAATGCATACAAGCATACGATATGGGCGACGGAGGCAGGGTCCCATAACAAACTCTCTAACCAATCCATAGTTACTTTTGTTTATCTTTTTTATTTGCTTATTAAATTTCGCGCAAAGGTAGGCATTAAAAGGGAGGTAGCAAAGGGTTTCCGGGAGTTTTTCTTTTGAGTACAGGCATGGGCAGAGGATAATTGAGTAGTATGCTTGAATATAAGTTTTTACTCTAAAATGTAAGGTGCACTTTGCAATCATGCATATACATACGGAAATCATGCTTCCAGAATGTCATATCTTCATGCGAATTTTACTTAAAAAACCTTGTGTTATTAAGTTATTGAGTATATTTGCAAGTCCTATTTTAGACAAATAGGCAAGTGAAGAGATTACTCATTATCTTTTTAATTATAAAATAAACTATGGCAGACAGTAAAGAAAAACTCTTCTCAGACTTTGCTCCCACCACCACCGAACAGTGGATGGACAAAGTTACAGCCGACCTGAAAGGCGCTGATTTTGAGAAGAAACTCGTTTGGAAAACAAACGAAGGATTCAAGGTGAAAC
>OGPG01001933.1_pt1 | contig 13064 bp, 8 predicted proteins | sample 1552851 | NCBI WGS metagenome assembly OGPG01 (sample SAMEA2579909, study PRJEB22360) | human gut metagenome | biome: human gut; feature: human-associated habitat; material: faeces | place: Denmark | collected 2008/2010 | reverse complement strand
CCTTATACGACGGCAGCCGCGGTGCGGGACTGACGGTCATCGGCATACTCAAGCCCGAAAACGGACGAACCGACAACGAGAATGCCTACTATTTCAAAATAGACATTCCCAAATTGCTTTCGATCCTCAGTTTCAAAGACAGCAAAGCCTATGTAGCCGGAATCAACGACCTGATCGACGGCAACGAGGCCGAAGGCATCCTTTCGACGCAAGAGAAAATCGAACGGGGCAGGGTAGCCATCGAACAACTCGCCATCTACCACAAGGCGCTCAAAGAAAAAGATTCTGCCGAAATCGCGCGCGTAACGGCGTTGTTCAACCCGGACACGCCGCAGGGCAAGGCCTTCCTGGCCGAAAACTTCAAATATTTCGGCTACGGCTACCTGAACGCCCCGACCGACACGATCCCGAACGTCCCGCTGGTATTCTACACCTTCCGGATCATGGTTGCCCTGGGATGCTACTTCATCCTCCTGTTCGCAGTGGTATTGGCGCTGGTCTACCGGGATACTATCGACAAGCGCCGCTGGCTGCTACTCGCACTGGTATGGTCGATCCCGCTGGCGTATATCGCATCCGTTTCGGGTTGGATCGTAGCCGAAGTGGGCCGCCAACCCTGGACAATCCAGGACCTGCTTCCCACGGTCGCATCCGTATCGCGCATCAATGCTTCGTCGGTGATGGTTACCTTCTTCATCTTCGTTGCGCTCTTTACGACACTGCTCATCGCCGAACTGATGATCGTCACCAAACAGATCAAGATCGGCCCGAAAGACGAAACGGCCCCGGCCGACAAACCGAATAAATAAGACTGCACGGCTATGGATACATATATTCTGTTACAGCACTATTGGTGGTTCCTGATCAGCCTGCTGGGCGCACTGCTGGTTTTCCTGCTCTTCGTCCAGGGAGGGCAGGGGCTGCTCTACACGATCGGCAAGACCGAAGAGGAACGTAACATGATCGTCAACTCGCTCGGCCGGAAATGGGAACTCACGTTCACCACGCTGGTCACGTTCGGCGGTGCTTTTTTCGCCTCGTTCCCGCTTTTTTACAGCACCAGTTTCGGCGGTGCATTCTACGTATGGATGCTGATCCTGTTCGTATTCGTCATTCAGGCGGTCGCATACGAATTTCGGCGGAAACCGGATAATTTCCTCGGGGAAAAGAGCTACAACGCATTCCTGATCATCAACGGAGTAGCAGGCGCATTCCTGCTCGGCGCTGCCGTAGGAACGCTTTTTACCGGCGCCAATTTTACGGTCGACCGCATGAATCTGGGCAATTACGACGGAGTGAACACTATTTCGCAATGGACCAACTCATGGCGCGGGCTGGATGCGTTGGCAGACTACCGAAACTGGGCATTGGGGCTCTCGGTGCTCTTCCTGTCACGAATCCTGGGCCTGCAATATTTCATGAACGACATCGATGACACCACGATCGCTTCGCGTTCAAGGAAACACCTGGTATACAATACCATTCCTTTCCTGGCCTGCTTCCTGACGTTCCTCATCAGCCTGCTCTTCGCCAACGGTTGGGCCGTCGATCCCACGACAGGGGTTATCTCCGTCGAACCGTTCAAGTACCTGCACAATCTGCTGGCAATCCCTGTGATAGCGGCAATGTTGTTAGTCGGTGTCCTGGCCGTATTATGGGGAATCGGCACCGGCATCTTCAAAGGCTCGCGCAAAAGCATCTGGTTCAGCGGCGGCGGGGCCGTGCTGACCGTGCTTTCGCTCCTGCTGCTGGCCGGATTCAACAATACGGCTTACTATCCTTCCCTCTCTGACATGCAGAGCTCACTGACCATCTACAACAGCTCCTCGAGCCTCTTCACGCTTGAAGCGATGAGTATCGTATCGATCTTCATTCCGTTCGTCGTGGCTTATATCTGGTATTCGTGGCGTGCGATGAACCGCAAACCGATCACTCGTCAGGAAATCGAAAGCGACGATCATCTATATTAATCTTCCGAACACTATTAACCTGACAATACTAAACCTCAAAAATTGATTTATGAAAAAGAATCTGTTATTAGTGGTGGTTTGTACACTTTTCGTAACGAGTGCATATGCACAGGAAAGAGGATTTGGCTACGGAATTAAAGCCGGTGTAAACATCGCCAAAGTGACCAACATGGGTGTCGACTCAAAAGTCGGTTTTACTGGAGGTATCTTCGTGGATTACCGGTTCAGCAAAGTTTTTGCACTGTCTGCGGATATACTTTATTCCGGACAGGGAGGAGACGATACCCGTGAAAAACTTAAAACAGACAATTTGAACATCCCGATTCTGGCAAACTTATACCTCGCGAAGGGACTGGCTTTCAAAACCGGCCTGCAGCCCGGATTCGTAATGGGAGCCAAAATCGACGATACTCCGGTAACCGACGGATGTAACACGGTCACTTTCGCCGTTCCTGTCGGCCTGTCCTATACGTTTTCATGCGGTTTGCTTTTCGACGTACGTTATCAAATCGGGCTTTCCAACGTATTCAAGGAACAGGATAAATACCGTAACGGGGTGTTTTCGATTATGGCCGGATGGAGATTTTAAGTGTCGGTACCTGCTTATCTGATAAAAACAGGCGCTTGTAGCGCCTGTTTTTATTTTACCGTGACAGTTCTCCTGTTCTAAAACGGTAATTCACAACACCACAAAACACTTATTACAAAACACATAACCACATAAGACATATTTGCACGCAAAAAAAGCTGTAACAAAACATCCGACCCGGCGTTATATGATCGAACTGGTTCAAAGACAAAATTGATTGCGCTTTACAAACTAAAAAACATTAAAAGAACTATGAAAAAGATTTTGTTCTCTATCCTCGCCGTGGCCGCTTTCGCATTCACAGCTTCGGCCCAAGACACCGGATTCGGTTATGGTGTTAAAGCCGGTATCAATATCGCCAATCTGACCAACAGCGACGGCAATTACAAAGTCGGATTCACCGGAGGTATTTTCGCCGATTACCGTTTCAGCAACCTGTTCGCCCTTTCGGCAGACGTACTCTACTCGCGTCAGGGTGCAAAAGGCGATGATGCGAAAATTAAAACGGACAACCTGAACATTCCTATCCTCGCGAACTTCTACCTGGTTAAAGGCCTGGCCGTGAAAGCCGGCGTACAGCCCGGGTTCCTGCTGGGCGCCAACGACGGCATGAAAGATGCCTTCAAAACATTCGACCTCGCAGTTCCGGTAGGTGTGTCATACGACTTCAACTGCGGCCTGATCCTCGATGCCCGCTACAACATCGGCGTAACCAAGGTGGCCAAGGCTGAATACAGCGACGACAGCAAAATACGCAACAGCGTGTTCGCCGTAACGGCAGGTTGGAGATTCTAAAATCCCGCTTCCAGCGTCACAGGACAGGCCCTTACAAAAGGGCCTGTTTTTTTTGTTTAAAACCGGCGGAGGTTATAACTTTGGCGCGAAATTGGCTGGTGATCACCGCACTAATCGACGTGTCCGAGATCGATGGCTAAAAAGATTGTCAAATACCTGTTGCGGGGGCTGCTCTGCACGCTGGCTGTATTGATTGTACTGCCTGCATTGCTGTATATCCCGGCCATCCAAAACTTCATCCGCACCAAAGCGGAAGATTACGTCTCCGCACAGACAGAATTCAACCTGTCCGTGCGACGCATCCGGCTGGCATTCCCGTTAAACCTCGTGATTGAACAGGCACTGGTCAGCCAACCGGGCAACGATACATTGCTCTACTGCGGCAGGTTGCAGGCTGATGTGGCGTTGTGGCCGTTACTGCGCAAACAAGTCACCGTGCGGAAATTCACGCTGAGCCAAACCACAGCGAACTACCTCGACACGGCGGCCCAGTTCGGGCTGCGGGCCCGGATCGGCACGCTGATCCTCAAAGCCGACGACATCGACCTGAAGCGTCGTGTGGCCGGAATCACCTCTGTCGAACTGTCGCAAGGCGACGTAAGCCTTTCGACCGGGGAGAGCCCGGCCGACACCACCGCCAAAGATACGGCAACAATCCCCTGGACCATTCAAGCCAAACGACTGCGGCTCAATCAGATCAATTTCAGGATGGAAACCCGGCCGCAAGTGACGCGATTGGCTGTACACCTGGCAGCGGGTGACATCGCAGATGCAGAAATCGATCTGGGTAAGCAAGAGGTCCGTGTCAATCGGATTCTGCTGAAACAGGGCAACTACTCCTACCTGACGGACACCACATCTCAAAAGAGAACGGACACGGAAACCGTACAGAATGCGTCCTCAAATGTTGCGTCACAACCGTGGACGATTGCCGTAAACCGCATTGAATTCCAAAACAATGCGGCCGAGTACGGCCGCATTGACGGAATACCCGCCCCGGGATTCGATCCATCGCACATCGCGGTTTCCGGCCTGAATTTCGTAGCGGACTCGCTCTACAACCGGGGCAGTGAGATTCGCGGCCGAATTGCCTCCCTCTCTTTGAGAGAACGTAGCGGATTGGCGGTCGACCGGCTCAGCGGAAGTTTCGGAATGGATAGCAGCCGGATTTTTTTGTCGGATTTCAATGTGCAGACTCCGTTCTCTTCGATCCGGATCGACTTGCAAGCCGCCGCCTCGGCACTTAAACTCGATCCGGCCAGTCCGTTGCAAATGAATCTGGCAGCAGACATCGACCTGAAAGAGATCATGCCGCTGACGCCCTTCAGGGACGACCCGGCCATACGAAAAGCCCTGAGTGGAAAAACGGTTACGCTCAACAGCAATTTTTCAGGTACCGTCGGCAGGTTCTCCTCCGAAATCGCCCTGGCGATTCCGCATCATCTCAATCTTTCCGTGAACGGCCTTCTCGCTTCGGCAACCGACCCCGCAAAACTCAACGGCCAGGCCCGGATCAAAGGCGTATTCAGCCGAACGGACTTCTTGAGGGAATTATTGCCCGATTCGACCTTACGCAACCGGCTCCGCATTCCCGGCCACATCGGACTCCACGGACGCATCGAAATGCACAACGGAGCGTTCGCACCGGTACTCGCATTGGCTGTAGATTCCGGCACGCTTACACTGAAAGGACACCTAACGCCCAAAAGCCAGCAATACGACCTGACGCTCGCTTGCGATAGTTTCCCGGCAAAGGATTTCCTGCCGGCCGATTCGTTGGGGCGCATTACGTTGCAGTTGGAAACCCGGGGAAAAGGATTCGATCCGCTTGTAGCAAAGACACAAAGCGAGCTGAAGCTGCAAATCGACCGGTTCGATTACCTCGGTTTCCCGTACAACGGGATCGCACTGGAAGCGGTATTAAAGGAACAAAACCTGTCCGGGCGGCTGACCAGCCAAAACGAAGCGCTGCAACTCGATCTCGGATTACAAGGCCACCTGACAGAAACCATACAAAAGGCCGAAATCCGGGGAGTCGTAGACAGCTGCCACCTGGAGCGCATGCACCTGACCCGGGAGCGGATCGGGGGTACCCTCACAATCGACCTGACCGCTTCGGCAACTGCGGATAAGAGTTACACCGCGACACTGGCCCTCGACAAAATCGTTCTTTGGAACAAATGGGAAACCAATACAATCCGGCCGACGTCGCTCACATTGCTGTCAGCTCCCGAACGGGTAGAAGCCGGAATCCGCTCGGGAGACCTGCAGCTGGACTTCGAAACACGCGTCGGAGCCGATTCCCTTGGAGCCCGTTTCGCCCGCGGCGTAAAGCTGTTCTCCGAACAACTGCGCAATGAAGATTTCAACATGGATACCATCAGTAGCCAGCTACCGCCATTCCGGTTGCAGGCAACGGCAGGGAGGAAAAACATCCTGAACAACTACCTAAAATTACAGGGAATCAGCTTTAAAACATTTTCGTTTGACGCGCTGCTCAAAGATTCGACACCGTTTTCCGCCCGGATGGTCGTCTACCAGTTGACCTCGGGCAGTATCAGGCTCGACACGTTGACTTTCAGCCTGCACCAACAGCGCAAGCAACTCAACTACCTGCTCCGGCTGGCAAACCATCCGGGTAACCTGGATAATGTGGGTATGATCGCCCTCTACGGCAATATTGCGGGCGACCGGGCCATCCTGAACTGCCTGCAAAAAAGCCGTTCCGGCGAAGAAGGCTTCCGGTTCGGACTACAAGGCGTACTCTCGGACAGCACGGTTACGGTAAGCATGTTCCCCGAAAATCCGACATTCGGCTCCCGGCAATGGAGCGTCAATCCGGACAACCACATCGTGTATCACATCGGCAAGGACATCCATGCGGATTTCCTGCTCACACACGACAATCAACGCGTTTCACTGCGCACGACTGACCACACCGAGCACGGCCCGCTGGCGCTGGACATCGCCGGGATCGATATCGGTAAGACCCTGGCATTATTCCCGACCCCTCCCCCCATAGACGGTCGCTTCGATACGCACATCGTTTTGCAGCAGCAGGATACGACGGGTACTTCGCTGGAGGCCGGAGGCAACGTCAACGTCACCGACCTGCAATATGACAAACGGCGTATCGGGACCATCGGACTCGGCTTCGATTACCGGATGGAGAAGGGAAGCCGTCAGCAGTTCGCCGCAAAACTCTCGCTGGACAGCACGGAGGTGTTATCCGCCCGAGGCAGCTATACCGACACGCTGCCGGAGCGGCCGCTCGAATTGAAGGTTGAATTGCCGGGACTGCCGCTCACCCCCGTCAATGCACTGTTAACACCGGGCATGGCACAGCTGTCGGGCGCCCTGAAAGGGAAGATCGCCGCAACAGGCTCCTTCCAGAATTTATCGGTCGACGGCAGCCTTGCCTTTGCGGAAACAGCCGTGGAAGTGGGTATGATCGGGACTACGTTCACATTGTCGCCCAGCCCGATCTCGATCGACAACAGTCTCGTCCGGTTCGGCAACTTCCAGATTATCGCACCAAACAAGAAGCCGCTGACGATCGACGGACAAATAAACCTGCGGGACTTTCGCGCCATCACGGCCGACCTGCTCCTCACCGCATCCGATTTCCAGGTGGTCAACGTGGCTAAAAGCCGCAAATCGATGGTGTACGGACAAGCTTATATGGATCTGAATACGAAAGTCAAAGGCAGGCTCGACAATCTGTTCGTCCGGGGAGACGTCTCGCTGCTGGGCGGCACGGAGGTGAACTACGTCATGCAGGACTCCCCGTTGGAGGTGAAACAACAGAACCAGAATATCGTTACATTCGTCTCGTTCAACGATACCACCGAGTTCGAACAGTTCGATTCGATCCGCCCGATGAAGATCAACGGGCTGGATATCCAGGTAAATGTCAACGTAAACAACTCTGTCAAACTGGGCGTCGATCTGTCGGAAGATGCAGAAAACAGGGTCCAGTTGCAGGGAGGGGGTAACCTCACCTATACGATGAACCAATTGGGAGACAGCCGTTTTTCAGGTAAATACGAAGTCTCCGGCGGGTTCGTGCGCTATAAACCGCCCGTAATTTCTGAAAAATCGTTCGACATCGTCGCGGGCAGTTACGTCGAATGGAGCGGGGAGATGCTCGACCCGGCCTTCAACCTGACCGCCGTCGACAAAGTGCGGACGAACGTCACCAGCGACGGCAGCGACAGTGGGCGTCCCGTTACGTTTGACATCAGCATCAACCTTCGTAATACGCTGAGCGATCTGGCTGTCACGTTCGACCTTTCGGCTCCCGAAGACCTGACCATGCAGAACCAGCTCTCGTCGCTGACCGCCGAACAACGGGCCAGCCAGGCGATGAGCCTGCTAATCTACAACACTTACACGGGACCCGGCACCACCGCGAAGGTCAATTCGTCGAACCCGCTGAACACTTTCATCGCCAAAGAGCTGAACCAGTGGGCGCAGAACAACCTCAAAGGCGTAGACCTGAGCTTCGGCGTGGATACATACGACCAGACCGCCAACGGAGGAACGCAGCGCACGGACTACTCGTACAAAGTCTCGAAAAACCTCTTCAACAACCGTGTCCGCGCGGTGATCGGAGGCAAGTTCAGCACCGATGCGGACCCGACCGAGAACCTTAAAGAAAACTTAATCGACGACATTTCACTGGAATACATGGTCACCAAACGCGACAATATGTTCGTCAAGCTGTTCCGGCATACCGATTACGAAAGCATCCTCGAAGGTGAAGTAATCGAAACGGGAGTCGGTTTCGTGATCCGCAAAAAGATGCTCAAGATCACCGACCTGTTCCGGTTTATGAAGAACAAAGTCCAAACACAGGCCGCACCGCCGGCCAAAACCGCAGCTAATGAATAGCAGACAACGACATACCGGTACCTGGACACACATCCTGCTGGGTTGCGGAGCCGTGCTGTGGTTGGCAGGCTGCTCCACCACAAAACGACTGGCATCGGACGAAGTGCTCTATACCGGCGTCAAAAAAATCACGATCAATACCGATTCGAGCGGCCGGATTGCCCCGGGCATTGAGTCGGCCGTCAAAGATCCGCTGTCGGTAAAACCGAACAACCCGCTGTACAGCCCCTATGTCCGCACTCCGTTTCCCATCGGGTTGTGGGCCTACAACCACCTGTACACGCCCAAAACAAAAGGGTTTCGCCACTGGCTATACAACCGCCTGGCCAAAAACCCGGTACTGATTTCCAAAGTGCAGCCCGAACTGCGCACAAAACTGGTAGCCGACATTTTAGGCAATTACGGCTATTTCGGCTCCGAAGCGCAATATACTTTGCTGCCGCGCAAAAACCCGAAAAAGGCAAAACTCAGTTATGACATTCATGTCGGCAAACCGTGGTTCTACGACAGTATCGCCTATCCCCGCCTCACAGGACCGCTCGGCGCGGCGTTCGATACGTTGCAGGCTTCGTCGCTGATCCGTCCCGGCGCGCAATACAACATGGACACGCTCTCCGCCGAACGGCAGCGCATCAGCAATATCCTGCGCAACGCCGGTTACTATTTTTTCCGTCCGGACTACATCGACTACCAGGCCGACACAGCACCCCGAACGGGTACAGCTGCGCATGCAGGTCAAGCCGACCGTTCCGGAAGTGGCATTACGACCGTACACGACCGGCAGCCTCACCGTACAACTGCAAAATATCCGTCCCGGGATTCAGGATACGCTTCGGTTGCAGGATTACCGGCTGATCTACCAGAAAAAACTGAAAATCCGCCCGAAAGTACTCTCCAAAGCCATCACGCTCGACAGCGGCAAGCTGTTCACGGTAGCCGACCAGAACAAAACCCTGACCAACCTGAACAAACTGGGCATATTCCGCTCGGTAAACCTCAGCGTCACGCCTCCCGATTCGCTGCACGGACGCGATACGCTCGATGTGGAAATAGCCGCCGCTTTCGACTATCCGCTGGAGGCGGAACTGGAAATGAACGTCACCTCGAAATCGAACAGCCTCCTCGGGCCGGGACTCTCCCTGCGCATAAACAACAACAATCTGTTCCGGGGCGGGGAAGTGCTCTCGCTCCGACTGAACGGTTCGTACGAATGGCAGACCGGAAACCGGAATTCGGGAGGGACGAAAGCCTCGCTGCTCAACTCCTACGAATTCGGGCTCAACGCATCGCTGGAGTTCCCTAAACTGATCTTCCCCGGTTTCTTTTCGCGAGTCACCGCTTACCCGTCACGTTCCCGCATCCAACTCGGCGCAGACCTGCTGAACCGTCCCAAGTTCTTCAAGCTGATTTCGTTCAGCACCTCGCTCAGTTACGACTGGCAGAGTTCTCCGAACAGCTATCACTCGGTGTCGATCCTGAAACTCACGTACAACCGGCTGCTGCACACATCAGCAGAATTCGACTCCACCCTGAACGAAAACCCGGCCATCGCGCTGAGTTTCCGCAACCAGTTCATCCCGGCCATGTCGTACACCTATACGTTCGACAAAAGCTATCCGCGCAACCGGTTGTACTGGCAGAGCAGTTTCACTTCGGCCGGCAACCTGCTGTACGGCATTATGGAATTATGCGGACAAAAAGGCCCTAAAAAGATTTTCAACAACCAATTCGCCCAATTTATCAAAGCGACGAGCGAAGTCCGGTTCTATCAGCGGATCGGCGAATCGGCCAGCTGGCTGGCTTACCGCTTTATGATCGGTGCTGCGCATCCGTATGCGAATTCTCAAGTCATTCCTTACAGCGAACAGTTCTATATCGGAGGAGCCAACAGCATCCGCGCGTTTACAATCCGCTCGCTCGGCCCGGGCAGTTACCGTCCGCCCGCAGACAATAAAAACGGTTATCTCGACCAAACCGGAACTTTCAAGTTGGAAGCCAACGTCGAATTTCGGTTCAAAATGATCGGCAAGCTCAACGGCGCACTATTCGTAGATGCGGGCAATATCTGGCTGTTGAAAAAAGACAAAGACCGCCCGGGAGCCGAACTGACCTGGCGAGGATTGGGGCGCGAAATTGCGTTGGGCACCGGTTTCGGCCTGCGTTACGACATCAGTTACCTGGTGATCCGGGCCGACCTGGGTATCGGCATCCACGCCCCATACGATACCGGGAAACACGGATACTACAACATCCCCAGCTTCAAAGACGGCCTCGGTTTCCACCTGGCTATCGGCTATCCGTTCTGACCGGACATAACCACATTGCCTCCAACAAATGGAGGATTACCGTCCTGGACTGGCAATTTCACTTAAGATTGGCTATTTTTGCACGAATTCAAATTGCGACAAATGACAAAACTGGTTATTTTCGATCTTGACGGCACCCTGCTCGACACGCTTGAAGACCTGGCCATCAGCACAAATCACGCATTGGCACAAAACGGATTCCCGCAACACGACACCGAAGCCTACCGTTTTTTCGTCGGCAACGGCATTACCAAACTCATGGAACGGGCGCTACCCGAGGACCAGCGCAATGAAAAGACAGTCCTCCGGGTACGACAGGATTTCGTCGACTATTATTCCATACACAATATGGACTATACCAAACCTTATCCGGGCATTCCCGAGTTGATCGACGACTTGCAAAAGCAGGGGCTCCGCATGGCTGTCGCCTCGAACAAGTATCAGGCGGCCACGGGAAAATTGATCGACCGCTATTTTCCTGCAGGCACCTTCGCCGCCGTGCACGGCCAACGTGAAGAGATCCCTCCCAAACCCGATCCAACGATCGTCCGGAACATCCTTACGGAAACCGGTTCCACGTCGGCAGATACCCTGTATGTCGGAGATAGCAGCGTCGATATGCGCACGGCAGCCAATAGCGGGCTCCGGTCAGTAGCCGTAACGTGGGGATTCCGCCCGCGCAAAGAACTCGAAGAGAACGGAGCGATGTTTGTCATCGACCGACCGGAACAACTGCTGGAGATCGTCAGGACGGAATAATACATCTGTGTATTCAATACGAAGAGGCCCCCGGGGACCGGGGGCCTCTTCATTTCTTTCGTTCCAAATAGTCCGTTATCTAAACCGATATCCGACGGTAAATGCAAATGCGACGGTATGCATGGGGAAATCAAATTCATCCACACTATATTTTACACCCGCATTATAACGGGCCTCGAAAATTACCCCGCAATTCAATTCATAAGAAAGTCCGACAGGAATCGCCCAATCCGTAGATGCAGAACTGGAGCGTATAGAGCTGTTATAAACTTCACTTCCATCTAAAAAAAAGGCGGGTTGTATACCGGCTTTTCCAGCCAATGACCTGGTCAGATAAAAATTAACCAAAACAGGAATTTGCAAATAGTCCAGTTTCATTCGGTTTTCGCCATCACCATTAAGCTTAATATCAGCACCCTGACGTGCATAAAGCAAGTCTGCTGAAAGCGCCCAGCGGGAATTAAAACGATAATCCGCAAAGAAACCTCCTGTAAATCCGGCACGATACGAACTCTGGCTTTTTTCACCTTTGGGGATCGTCAGGGAAGTCGCGGCAACCCCGGCTTTCACACCGAACCCCAATTTACGCTCCTGAGCCGACGAAACGATTACCATCATCGTGCATACACAGATTAATAACAACTTTCGCATAATCAACAATTATTAGAAGGATGGTTATTTAGGCCTGATGCCAGTCAATTGTTTCAATTCATATCTGTATTGTCCTGGTTTTCCATCGAACGGAATCAAATTATCCGATTCCTCCGGAGTACTCGGTGAAAAAACTTCGCTTAAGAAATAACCGTCTCCTCGGCTATCCCAGCCCCAATTACAATGTAACCAATATTTCGATATTCCTGTCACATCTAAATAATTTTCCTCTATTTATTTCGTTATCCTGACAAAGAACATTATCTTTGTCAAGATGCAATAAAGGGGCTGACCGGTTTTGACAGCAGGTAGAGTCTGATTGTAAGCATGCCGAGCGTTGTGTGGAGGCTCGTTAAAGTGAACGCTCAAACTACAAATGGCAATAATAGCTACGCACTCGCTGCTTAATTTTACCAAGTAAAATGGCTTAATCCCGCGGTCCAAGGAGGCTGAGGGACGAGTACCCCGCCGAAGACTCCGCCCGGTAGTCAAGAGGCATACGGGGTATCATCAGAACTGGGATAGCGGTTCAGGCGCCTGGAACGAATCGCGAAATTTACAGGCTGGGGTCATGGCTGGGTCGCCTTCGACCAGGTCACGGCAGAAGGATTAACCGAAGGATAAGCATGTAGAAAGCTCTTGGGTTCCTTGTTTGGACGAGGGTTCGAATCCCTCCAGCTCCACTTGACAAACAATAAAAATAGCACTGATAATCAGTGCTATTTTTATTTTACGAAACCGAAACATTCAAAAATCGCCAAACATACATCCCAGGACGGTTTCGGTTTATTTGACTTTTTGAGGATTCAGGAATCGGTTCGTCAAATATCTCCGAACCGGAATATCATAAAATTTCAAACAAATATAAGCTAGGACAATGCTTCCTATGACGACACCCAATGCGCCGGGCAATGACTCCCGGAAGGTAAGGTTGCCATTCTTTACCCAGGCATAATAGAGATAAATAAACGGATAGTGGACCATATACAAAGGATAAGAAATTTCACCTAAGAATTTACATATTCTTATCGTATACTTATCGGTACTTTTCCCCGAAGCCCCGAGATAAACCAGAAGCGGAAAACACACTGCGAAGCATAC
>OGPG01001926.1_pt1 | contig 13094 bp, 7 predicted proteins | sample 1552851 | NCBI WGS metagenome assembly OGPG01 (sample SAMEA2579909, study PRJEB22360) | human gut metagenome | biome: human gut; feature: human-associated habitat; material: faeces | place: Denmark | collected 2008/2010 | reverse complement strand
ATTACAGTCTGGATCGCATCAATTCCGGGAAAATTCTTTTCCGTATTTATGAGCAAACCCACGATCCGAAATACAAGAAAGCGCTCGATCTGCTTTACAGCCAGTTTGAAGGACAGCCCCGTAATGATGATGGCGGTTTTTGGCACAAGAAAATTTATCCGCATCAGATGTGGCTGGACGGACTTTACATGGGAGCTCCTTTTTATGCAGAATATGCATTCCGCAACAACCTTCCGAAAGACTATGCGGATATAATTAACCAGTTTGTCACTTGCGCCCGCCATACTTACGACCCGAAAAACGGACTTTACCGTCATGCGTGTGACGTCAGTCGCACCGAACGTTGGGCGGATCCGGTCACGGGGCAGTCGAAGCACTGCTGGGGACGTGCTATGGGGTGGTATGCCATGGCGTTGGTAGATGCGCTGGATTTTATTCCGAAGCACGAAGCAGGGAGGGATTCGCTGCTTGCTATTCTGAATAATATTGCTGTGCAGGTAAAGAAACTGCAAGACCCGAAAACCGGAGGCTGGTATCAGGTCATGGATAGAAGCGGAGATCAAGGAAACTATGTCGAATCGTCCTGTTCCGCCATGTTTATCTACTCCTTGTTTAAGGCTGTCCGCAAGGGATATATTGATAAATCTTATCTGGATGTAGCGTTGAAGGGCTATAAAGGTTTCCTTGATAATTTTATCGAAGTGGATAGGAACGGCCTGGTAACCATAACCAAGGCTTGTGCAGTAGCCGGGTTGGGAGGAAAAGTATATCGTTCCGGTGATTACGACTATTATATTAATGAAACAATATGGCAAATAACAAAAATAAGCTGGTGATTATTGCAGGTACTGTATTAGTATTAGCCTTGGTGGGCGTCACTGTATTATTACTCACCGAAAAGCAGACCAACAAAGAACTGGTACAGGAATTTCAACTGGAAAAGGAAGACCTGGAAAACGAATATACACGCTTTGCACAACAGTATGACGAACTGAAATTAACAGTCTCCAACGATTCCCTGTCCGTACTATTAGAACAGGAGCAACTGAAAACCCAACGTCTGTTAGAAGAACTGCGTACCGTAAAAAGCAGTAACGCCGCTGAAATACGCCGTCTGAAGAATGAACTTGCCACCTTGCGTAAAGTTATGATAGGTTATATCAACCAAATAGATTCACTGAATAGGCTTACCGCTCATCAGAAAGAGGTGATCGCACAGGTCACGCAGAAGTACAACGATGCTTCCCGCCAAATCAGCAATCTGGCGGAAGAGAAAAAGAATCTGAATAAAAAAGTAACTCTTGCTGCCCAACTGGATGCGACCAACATCAACATTCAAGCCGTGAACAAACGGGATAAAGTAGCCAAGAAAGTAAAAGACGTGGTGAAATTCAAGATAGGATTTACTATCGTCAAAAACATCACAGCTGAAACAGGCGAACGTACTATTTATGTCCGCATCACCAAACCGGATAATGACGTGCTGACTAAAAACCCTTCCAATACATTCCCGTATGAAAACCGCGAGTTGGGGTATTCCATCAAAAAGTACATTGAATACAACGGTGAAGAGCAAAATATAACCGTGTACTGGAACGTAGAAGAGTATCTATATGCAGGTACCTATCGGGTAGATCTTTTCGCAGACGGAACACTTATCGGCTCGCAATCCTTTACATTGGACTAAAAAAGATTAAATTATTTTGAGGTCTCACTGAAAGCCTATACATTTGCATCGTTGTTTATGCAATTATTGTTGCATCAAAAACAACGTTTTAATCACCTTAATAATGTATAGACACGATGAGAAAGTTCTTCTGTTTCATTTGGTTGGTATGTCTGACCTTCTCTGTCGGTGCACAAGAGGTTTTGAGCCTCGATAGTTGCCGTGCATTGGCCATTGCCAATAACAAAGAACTACTGATAAGCCAGGAGAAAATTAACTCTGCACATTATCAGAGAAAAGCGGCGTTTACCAACTACCTTCCCGATATTTCCGCCACCGGTGGATATATGCGTACCCAAAAAGAGATTTCACTATTGAGCGATGCACAGAAAGGTGCATTAGGTTCAATGGGAACTCAAGTAAGCGGTGCCATGCAAAATGGTATACAAGGTATACTGACACAGCACCCTGAGTTGACACAGAATCCGCAATTCATGGCGTTGATCCAGGCGTTAGGAAGTGTGGACGTTGCCTCTCCGCTCAACGGCCTCGGAAATTCCCTCGTTGACGCATTTCGTACAGATACCCGCAACATGTATGCCGGCGCCCTGACGCTGACACAACCTTTATATATGGGCGGCAAAATCCGTGCTTACAACAAAATCACCAAATATGCAGAAGAACTGGCACGTCAGCAACATGACAGTGGTCTGCAAGATGTAATACTTAGTACCGACCAGGCTTACTGGCAGGGAGGATCACTAGCCAGTAAAAAGAAGTTAGCCGAAGGTTACCTCAAGTTACTGCAAAAGTTGGAAAGCGATGTGGACAAGATGATCGCCGAAGGTGTTGCCACCAAAGCGGACGGTCTATCTGTAAAGGTAAGAGTGAACGAAGCGGAAATGACACTGACCAAAGTCGAAGATGGCTTGAGCCTGTCCAGAATGTTATTATGCCAGTTATGCGGTTTGGACTTGTCCTCTCCTATCACGCTGAAAGATGAACGGGAAGACGATCTCTCTCCTGATCCGGTAGCAGCAAATGGAATTGATCTGAATACGGTTTATGCTACACGGCCGGAAGTACGCAGCCTGGAACTTGCCACAGAAATCTACAAGCAGAAGGTAAACGTCACTCGCTCCGAATATCTGCCGTCACTGGCTCTGATGGGAAGCTATATGATGACCAACCCCTCCGTTTTCAATGGTTTTGAAAAGAAGTTCAAAGGTATGTGGAATGTGGGTGTGGTATTACAAGTTCCTATCTGGCATTGGGGTGAAGGCATGTACAAGGTGAAGGCAGCCAAAGCGGAAGCCCGTATCGCCCAATACCAATTGGACGATGCTAAAGAAAAGATAGAACTTCAAGTCAACCAGTCCGTCTTCAAGGTTAATGAAGCCGCTAAAAAGCTGATTATGGCAGAAAAGAATCTGGAAAAAGCAGATGAAAACCTTCGATATGCCACACTCGGATTTGAAGAAGGCGTGATAGCTGCCAGCAACGTACTCGAAGCACACACAGCCTGGCTTTCAGCCCAGTCCGAAAAGATAGATGCACAAATTGATGTGAAATTGACCGACATCTATCTGAAGAAGGCGTTGGGAGAATTAAAAATTAATAATTAAAAATTAAAAGGGTGAGAATTCATAATTCATAATTCATAATTCATAATTAAATGACAGGATGCCTTGTTAAAACCTTTGTGTGTGAAGAACGCCGCCGCCGGAATTGCAGCGAGGCGGATGAAACGGCGGATATGCAGGGAAAAGAGCGAAAAGAGATGCGGAATCCCCGAAACGAACCTCCCGGGACCGGGCGTCGTTTCGGGGATTTGTTGGGCGGCCCGGATTTCGGACAGCCGTTTCTGACCGATAATTACTCCACCGCTTTGAGTTCGAGTACGCGGCTCGCATATTCCTTGCCCACCGTGAATTCGAGTCCGTTCTCCATCAGGAACGCGCCGCTGAAGGTCTTGCCGTCCTGCGGGACCGGCTTCCCGTCGACGTTCAGTTCGGTGATCCGGTAGCGTTTGCCGGGGTCGAGACCCGCCATGCGGAAGGCCGGCGACGGCATGTTGAGGAAGTGCTCCAGCTTGTAGACGAACCAGACGGCGCGGTCCTTTTCGGGTGCGACGTACATCAGCGATGCATAGCCTGTCTTGTCGTAGGGCGAGATCAGCCGGTAGAGGTCGCCCTGCTGCACGATGGGGCGGATCTTCTTGTAGTCGGCGATCGCCCTGCGGGCGAACTCCTTCTCTTTGCCGGTCATCTTTGAGGGTTGCAGCTCCAGCCCCAGGCGTCCCGACATGGCCACGTCGAAGCGCAGTTTGAGCGGAACGTTGCGGCCCGTCTGGTGGTTGGGCGAGGCGCTCACGTGCGAAGCCATCGCCACGGCGGGATAGAAGTTCGACACGCCCCACTGCATGTAGATGCGTTGCAGAGCGTCGGTGTTGTCCGAGGTCCAGAATTCATCGTAGTAGGGCAGGACGCCATAGTTGACCCGTCCGCCGCCGCTGGCGCACGACTGCATCACCAGACGGGGATATTTCTCCCGGATGCGCCGCAGCACCTTGTCCATGCCGCGGTGGTACTCGATGTAGAGGTGCGATTGCCGGTCGGCCGGCAGGAAGGTCGAGCCGTAGTTGTAGAGCGTCATGTTGTCGTCCCACTTGATGTAGGCGATGTCGGGATGCGCGGTCATCAGACGGTCGACCACGCCGAAGACGAACTCCTGCACCGCGGGGTTCGACAGATCGAGCACCTGCTGCGTGCCGCCGCGGCCCTTGCGGTTTTCGCGGTAGGGCTGCTGGATCACCCAGTCGGGATGCTTCTCATAGAGTTCGCTCCGGGTGTTGGTCATCTCGGGTTCGATCCAGATGCCGAACTTGAGCCCTTTCTCCCTGGCCGAGGCCGTCAGCCCCTTGATGCCCTCGGGGAGTTTCTCCTTGCAGACCACCCAGTCGCCGAGGCTCGACGTGCCGTTGTTGCGCGGGTATTTGTCGCCGAACCAGCCGTCGTCCATCACGAACAGTTCGCCGCCCAGGTCCGCCAGGTCGGCCATCATCCGGTCCATGCCCTCCTGGTTGACCTTGAAATAGACGCCCTCCCACGAGTTGAGCAGCACGTCGCGAAGCTCGGTTCCGTGGTTGAGCCGGTGGAGGCGCGCCCATCGGTGGATGTTGCGGCTCACGCCGCTCTTGCCCTCGTCGCTGAACGTGAAGGCGAATACCGGGGTCGTGAAGACCTCGCGGGGTTGCAGCGTGTATTGCGACTGCTCCTCGTTGATGCCCGCGAAGAGGTGCGTGGTGTGGGTGTTGTCGTTGTCCAGGGCGATGCGGTAGTTGCCGGCCCAGGCCAGCGTGCCGCCGATGACACGGCCCGTCAACTCCCGGGGGCGTCCGTCGAGCGAGATCATCAGCGAGGGGTTGTCGCGCTGCGTGTTGCGCACGCCGTCCTTGTTCTTGAGCACCTTCATGCCGTCGGTCAGCGGCTCTTCGTGGAGGTAGCACTCCGCGCCCCATGTGCCGTGGAAATGCGTCAGCCACGTGTCGCCCCGGCGGACGGGCATGTAGGCCGATGCGAACCGGTAGAGCGTCACGGGTTTCTTCTCCGTGTGGCTGATCTCGGTCCACGTCTCGATCACCTCGCAGTCGTCGTAGGTCTTGTAGAAGAGCGTCACGAAAAACGGGTAGTGCTTGTCCTTCATGGCGATGGCGGTGGTTTCGGAGCCGTCCCTGCGGTCGCGCGACACCGACTCGACCGCCAGTTCGAGCGACATCGAACCGTCGCCGTGCGTCGCCTGAATGGCTACCTCGCGGTAACACTGGGCGCCGAACTGCGGGTAGGCCGCATCGCCGAACGCCGCTCCGCTGGCGAGGATGTCGTCGGGCGAGGCGACGCGCGCTCCGAAATACTGGAACAGAGGGGTTTTGCCTTTTTCTGCCGTCAGCAGCAGCGAGGAATTCCGGGTCGAGAGCAGGATGTTTTCCGCCCGGAGCATGCCGCCGGACAGCAACGCAGCGCCGGCCCATGCCAATACCAAAAGTTTCTTCATTGCAGGGTTGTCGTATAAGGTTGATTTCGGATATAAAACTAATAAAAAAACGCGGATTCCGCAAAGAACGCAGGCCGGACAATCGTCCGGCCTGCGAATCCAGAAATCCGAAACGGAGCCTCCGCGGTTATTTCGGGGCTGTGACGAACGGTGTCTCCAGCAGTTTTTTCAGCGTGGCGGGGTTGTCGGTGGTGATGTAGTCGACACCCAGCGCGATGCAGGCCATCATGTCGGCCGTCGAATTGACCGTCCAGGCGTTGACCTCGATTCCGCCGGCGTGGGCTTCCGTCACCCACTCGGGTTTTTTCGAAAGCACGGTCGAATACTGGTAGTCGATGCCCGAGAGCTTGTCCGCCGCGACTTCGGCCGGAGCCTTGTCGCCGCCCAGGTACTGTACGCCGGCCGCGGGCATGGCCGCCCGGAGCTGCTTGCAGACCTCGTAGTCGAAGGCGATGTAATCGACCCGCGTCTCCATCGACTTCGCCTTGACGGCGGCCACGACGGCGTTGACGGCCCGCGTGTTGCTTGCGGCCGAACTGTGGGTCTTGATTTCGCAGATCAGTTTCATCGAAGCGTCCTTGGCGCCCTGCTCCAGATAGGCGTCAAGCGTCGGTAGTTTTTCGCCGTTGGCCAGCGTGAGGTCCCTGATCTGTGCATAGGCGCTCTCTTCGATCCGCAGGTCGCTGCCTGCCACCGTCGTGTTGTGGTTGATCACCGGCACGTCGTCGGCGGTGATCCAGACGTCGAACTCGGCGCCGTGGATGCCCAGTTTCTGGGCGTTGGTCAGGGCAGCGATCGAATTCTCGGTCGAATTCTCCACGCCGTCCTGATGCTGGCCGCGGTGCGCGATGATCCGGGGCATCGAGACGGAGGGATTGTCGCAGACGGTGAATTCGACCGTGCCGAGCGGGTATTGGCTGCCGTTGCGGGCGAGGGCCATGAAATACCGGCCCGTTCCGGCGGGAATCCCCGCGGGGAGGGTCACTGCCAGCGACTGAAGGGTATTGTCGCCGGAGGCTTCGGTGAATGCGGCGTCGGCCGTGAACGCTGCGGTCACGTTGGCCGACGAGGTGAACTTCACCTTGTCGCCGGCTGCGAAACCGTTGCCGTAGACCGTATAGGTGTAGCCTGCGCCGATCTCGCACCTGGTCAGGTAGGTGAGGTTCGAGAGTGCGAATTCCACGGGCGTCTGGCCGGCGAACGCCGCATCCTGGTAGAGCAGGGCGATCTGGTCCCCGGTCAGCGCGTCGTCGAAGACGCGGGCCAGAACCACTTCGCCGTTCCATGCGTTGCCCATCGAGCCTACGGCCGAGTCGCCGCCCAGCGCGAACCACCGTGCGCCGTCCTTGGCGTGGATCAGTTCGCCCGGAGCGTCGGCCGTGCCCTTGAGTTGGCCGTCCACGTAGATATAGGCTTTCTCGGCGGTTTTGTCCCAGACGCCCACGACGTGGTAGTAGCGGCCCGGTTCGGGCGTCACGTCGCTCTGCGCCCAGCGCCACGTGCTTTTGCCCGTGGTGCTCACATTGGGCAGGAATGTGATGCAGGCCGGATGGCCTCCCTGGCCCTCCTTGCAGATCAGGAAACCCGTGCCGCCGGCTTCATGCGCCGAGAAGGGCTTGTACTCCTTCGTGCCGTCGTTGCGGTTCGAACGCAGGACGACCTCCAGCGTGTGGCCGTCGTCCAGACCCTGCTTGAACGTCTCGTTCGTGTAGTAGTCCACCCGGTAATAGGAATCCTTGCGGGAACCCTGCCCCGGGGTGTGCGTGTAGTTGGTCACGATGCGCTTGTAGACGTCGTGGTAATAGCAGGTCAGCGCCGTGCCGGGGTAGGAGAGCACCTCGTTCTTGAGCGGCGATACGTCCTCGGCCGTGCCGTCGGCGTGGAAGACAACGTCGAGCAGGTCGGCTTTCGGCGCTTCGGGCGGCACAGGTCCGGGTTCCTGCGTGATGGTGAACTCCTCGACCAGCGTGGGGTCCGAGACCGAGATGAACCGGACTACGCCGGAGCGCTCCCTGCTCACGGTGTTTTCCGGAATCAGAATCGCCAGCGTCATGCCGTCGACGGTGGGGTGGGTGAACCAGTCGGTCTTGCTCTGGTCTATCGCATAGGTCCATTTGCCGTCGGTCGTTACGGTGAACACGACCGTGCTCCCTTCGTAGGGGATGGTCCCGTTTTCGGGGGCGAGGTTGGACGCTACCGAGAACGCGACGTTTTTCCATTCGGCCGTCTCGTCGTCTTTGCACGACGGGCAGAGCGCCAGGGCGAAAGCCGTGAACAGAAAAAACGATAAAAAACCTTTTTTCATATTAGGAAGGTTATATGGTTAATTTTTCAGTTGATTGATCCGGCCGGGTCATTGGGCGTTTTCAGGCTTCTCCGTCGTGGGGCGGACCGGGAAGATCAGCACCGTGGCGGCCGCCGCGTTCACCTCCGTGTCGGGACTGCCGACCGAAACGGGCAGCACGCAGCGACTGTCCGCCGTGATCGCCGAGACGTCGATCCGAATGCCGATCTTCGCGGTGTGGGCGTTGTTGTCGAGCCGCACGGCGGCGGTCGGGAGGTCGTAGCAGGCTTCGGGCATCAGCACGTAAGCCGTACCGTTGGCCTTGTTGTAGGCGGCCAGCGCTTCGGCGTCGACCGAGAGTGCGGCCGTCGAACCGCCTTCGTTAGCCGCTCCGGTAGATCCACACCTCGTAGTCGATCGCTGCGGCATCGGCCGTCAGGGCGACCTGTTGCAGGCCGTTTTTCGGGATCAGCACCTTCGAGCCGATGTCGTATCCGATCTCTTCGTTGTCGGAGCACCCGGCCAGGCAAGCTGCCGCCGACAGCGCGAGCGCTAAAAATAGCTTTTTCATGGTCGTTTCTTTTCGCTAATGGTTAATAACCCGGATTCTGAACCAGCTGGCCGTTGATGTTGAGCTGCGAGTTGGGGATCGCCAGCCAGTAGTGTTTCGGCGTGGTGAAGATGCGCGTGTCGTTCTCCTTCATGTCGACCAGCTTGTAGAACTTCTCGGGCGTGTCGCCCTCGATGTTCCAGGCCTTCGGGATGGGGCGCAGGCACTCTTCGGCGATCTTCCAGCGGCGGATGTCGTGGAAACGGCGTCCTTCCAGCATGAATTCAATCGAACGTTCGCGGCGGATGATATCGCGCAGCTTCTGGCCCGAGGGGATGCCGCCGGCCCTGCTCCACGAATCCTGGAACGTCGGAAGGCCGCAGCGCGAGCGGATCTTGTTCAGGCACTCGTAGCCGTAGTCGCTCAACGTGCCGTCGTACTCGAAGTCGGCTTCGGCGTAGCTTAAGTATAGCTCGGCGATGCGCATGTAGGGGAAGACGTAGCTCATGTAGGTGCTGACGGAGTAGTTTCCGCTTGAGTTGAGCGTCATCTTCGACTGTTCGTTGACCCATTTCTGGCAGAAATAACCGTTGTAGGACTGGTATTCGTTGTCGTAGTTGCCGGTGAAGCCCTGCGGCTCGCCCTTGTGCGCCTTGATGGTCATTTTGCCGCCGTTGAAGCGGTACGTGCCCCGGTCATAACCCACCGACGCATAGAAGCGCGGCTCCTTGTGGAGGTGCATCTCGACCGTCCCGGCCGCCTTGTTGTAGGCCAGCGGGTCGATGTCCTTCGTCTCGGGGTCGTCCTCCCACGGAAGTCCGTTCCGGGTGTAATACATCTGGACGGCCTCGAACGTCGGGCACAAATAGCCGCGGTAGGCGCCCGACACCTTCGTGTAGTTGTTGGCCAGGTGGCAGCCGAACTGCTTCTGCGTGTAGGTGATCGAGCCTGACTTGTTCAGGCTCATCAGGTACTCGTTCTGGTTCAAGAACTGTGTCGCGTTGCCGTCGCCGGTGAAGATGTAGGTGTAGTTGGCGCGCCCCAGTTCGAACGGGTCGGTCGTGCTGGTGCTTTTCGACACGGAGAGGCCCAGTTGGCGGTCGTCCATCGTGTAGGCTCCCGTTTCCTTCGAAGCCTCCACGCAGTCGATAGCCTCCTTGGCGGCGTCCATCGCGCGTTTCCACTTCTCGGCGTCGTAGGTCTGGTTGATCAGGTGCGTGCCGTCCTTGTTGACGAAATCGGCGTAGAATTCCGAATTGCCGTTCACCAGCGGCGATGCGGCGTAGAGCAGCAGGCGGGCGCGGTAGGCCAGCGCCGTGGCCTTGATGGCGCGGCCGTACGCGATGGGACCCCAGTAGTCGGGCAGCATGTCGGCGGCCTTGCGGAACTCCTCCTCGATGAAATTGACGCACTCGTCGTAGGTGCTGCGCGGCACGTTCACGCTGCTGGCCGGCGCATTCAGGTCGATCTCCTCCCGGGCCAGTACGATCGGACCGTAGTACTCCAGCAGGATCTGGTGCAGGTGGGCGATCAGGAAGTGCGCCTCGCCCGACCAGTAGCGCAGGTTGGCCTCCGAGATGTCGGGAACAGAACCTATGTTGTTCAGGAAGTTGTAGGCATAACGGATGCCTTCGTAGATGTTGTACGAGTAGTTACCCGTCGGAAGTCCCGAGGTCGTTCCCCACATGTTGAAGTAGGTGTTCGTCGAGGACTCCTGCGAGGTGGCGTATACGAGGCTCTTCCACGAGAAATAACGCACCGATCCGTAGTAACTCGAAATCAGGTCGTCGCCGCCGCTCAGGTCGGGCATGGCCTGCGCATGGAACAGGTCGGGGCACTTGCCGTAGACCATGAAGAGCATCTTTTCGGCCTGGGCCTGGGTCTTGTAGATGTCGTCCTGCGTGGGACTGCCCTCGGGAACGACATCCAGGAAATCGCAGGATGCGGCCGCGAGAAGGAGGGCTAACGCCATTGCTATTTTTTTCATAACGGTATCTTCTTTTGGATTAGAATTGGTATTGAACGCCGATTTTCGCCGTCCGCTGCAACGGGTAGGACAGGCCGTGGCCGCCGCCCTTTTCGGGGTCCCAGTAGTCGAACGGGGAGATGACGAAGAGGTTGTTGCCCGACAGGTAGACGCGGAGTTTCTTGATGGTGTAGCCCAGCTCCACGGTTTTCAGGCGCAGGTATTTGGCGTCGTGGATGTAGAAGGTCGAACTCTGGGTGTTGTTGGAGCTTAACTGCGAGGTCAGGCGCGGATAGGCCGCGTCGGCGCGGTTGTTGTCCTCCGACCAGTGGTTGTCGGCGATGTACTGCGTGATGCCGTAGCCGAAGTGCGAGGCGTCGCAGAACGGGTGCATGTTGTACATCCGCAGCGATACGTTGGATGCGCCCTGGAACATGAACGAGAAGTCGAGCCTGCGCCACTTCACCGTCGCGCCGATGCCGTACTGGATTTCGGGAACGGTCGGGCTGCCGGCCGTCGTCACGTCGTTGCCGTCGACGATGCCGTCGCCGTTCAGGTCGCGGTACTTGATGTCGCCGACCGTGTAGTTGCCGAACTGCTGTTTGGGCGAGTTGTCGATCTCCTCCTGCGAGGTGAACAGCCCGTCGGCGACCAGCACGCCGGTGATGGCGTTGACCGGATGTCCCACGACCGACATGTAGTCGTACATCAGGTCGCCTTCATCCTTCTCGACCACTTCGTTGCGCGAGAAGGTGAACGTGCCGCGCAGGCTCAGCGACCAGTCCTTGTTGAACTGCTTGTTGTAGACGGCCGAAAGGTCGACGCCGTGCGATTTCACACGTCCGATATTGCCGTAGGGCGTAACGCCCAGCAGGCCCGTCGACGAAGGCAGCGAGGTGCGCCGCATGAAGATGCCCGTACGGTCTTCGGTGAAGTAGGCGGCTTCGATGTTCAGCGCGTTGAACAGTCCCAGTTCGAGACCGACGTCGAGTTTCTTGGCCTCCTCCCACGTCGCGTTGGGGTTGCCGTAGGTGGTGATCTTCGGGCCTTTGCCCTGGGAGTTCCAGTTGTAGTAGAATCCCGATTCCTCGCCCATGGCCACGATGGAGCGGTAGGGGAAGCGCTCGCCCAAGGCGTCGTTGCCCGCCAGACCGTACGATACGCGGATCTTCAGGTTGCTGACCGTCTTGCGGATGCCGTCCCAGAACGACTCGTTGGAGATCACCCAGCCCAGACCCACCGAGGGGAAGAAACCGTAGCGATTCTTGGGGGTGAAGTTCTCCGAGCCGTTGTATCCGAAGTTGAATTCGGCGAAGTAGCGGTCGTCGAATCCGTAGGTGAAGCGTCCGGCCAGACCGCGGAAGCGGTAAGGCAGGGCCTCCTCGACGTTGGTCGCCTTCGTGTTGATCTCGTCGCTCTGGTTGAAGAGCAGCATACCCGACACGTCGTGTCGCCCGAAGGTGTTCTTGTAATTGAGTGCCGCTTCGAGGTAGATCGTGCGGTCGCCCTTGGCGCTGAGGCTGTAAGCGAGGTTCTCGGTGCCTTGCCGGGTCTGTTCGTAGATCAGGTTGCCGTTGGCGTCGCGCCCCGTGGCGTGGTAGGTGTTGGGCGATTTGGTGAAACGGTTGCTCGTGTAGTTGTAGGTGTCGAACGAGAACATGCCGGTGATCGACAGACCCTTGTAGAGTTGTTGCGTGATGCGCAGGTTCGAATAGACCTGGCTGCGCCATTGGTTGGCGTAGCCCGTGGCGCCGAGTTCGGCCACGGGGTTGAGTTCTCCGCCCGAGAAGGCCCCGAGCTTGCCGTCGGGATAGAGCGGGGCGATGTAGGTGGGCTGGGTGAAGTAGGCCGATTCGAAGATCGTGGACTGCGCCGAGGCGGGGTAGTTGGCGTTGGCCAGGTAGCCCTGGATGCCGAGCTTGATCTCGGTGGTGCGGAACGGATTGAGCGTCAGGTTTGTCGTGACGTTGTAACGCCGGTAGTAGGTGTTCGAGTTGTAATCGGAGAGTTTCGTGTCCTTGTACATGCCGTCCTCGTCGTAATAGGCCAGTCCGATGTAGTATACGGCCTTGTCCGATCCGCCCGACACGTTGACGTTCGCCGAGCGGTTGTGGCTGTAATCGCGCAGGATCTCGTCCATCCAGTCCACGTTGGGATAGAGGTAGGGATCGGCATGCGTGCGGGTCTTCTCGATCACCTCGCGGCTGTATAGCGCTCCGCCGCCGCGGGTCATCGAGGCTTCGTTCGACATCTCCATGTAGGTGGCGCCGTCGACGAAGTCGGTGATTTTCGTCGGAGTCGTGATGCCCTCGGTGTAGCGCACGGTGAACTTCGGTCGTCCTTTCGATCCGCTCTTGGTGTTGATGATGATGACGCCGTTCGCGCCGCGCACGCCGTATACGGCCGTCGCCGAGGCGTCTTTGAGGATCGAGAAGCTCTCGATGTCCTCCGGATCGACGTTGGCGAACGAGCGGGGCACGCCGTCCACGAGCGTCAGCGGTGCGCTCATGCTGGCCGTCAGGGTCGAGATGCCGCGGATGTAGATGTTCGCGTCGTCGAAGCCCGGTTCGCTGGT
>OGPG01001923.1_pt1 | contig 13113 bp, 7 predicted proteins | sample 1552851 | NCBI WGS metagenome assembly OGPG01 (sample SAMEA2579909, study PRJEB22360) | human gut metagenome | biome: human gut; feature: human-associated habitat; material: faeces | place: Denmark | collected 2008/2010 | reverse complement strand
GGAAATGAAATCGGGGAGCCGTTGGAAAAGCCGGATCCGATAGAGAAAAAAATCGCAAATGGAGAGCTTGTCAGACAGTACAGGATAAAGTATGGGAAGAACAGTAAGTATCTGCTGAAACAGGAAAAGGACTTGTGGTTCTGTACCTGTGGAGTAATCAATCATGAAAGTGAACTCAGTTGCTGTAGTTGTCATATAGATCGTACAAAACTTGAAGAACTCGATATGGATGCTCTGAAGACAGAATGTGATGCGCGACTGGAAGATGAGCGAAAAGAGAGAGAACGTAAACAGGCAGAAGCAGCGGTTGAAGCGAAAAAGAAACAGAAGAAGATAAAGATGATCGTGGTCGGTGTGGCAGCAGCAGTAGCTGTGGCAGCAGTGGGAGTGGTCATTAAGGATAATCTGAATAAGAAGAAGCTTTATAATCAGGGGCTGGCTCTTTTGGAAGATGGAAAATATGATGATTCTATCGCACTTTTTGAGAGCCTGAAGGGATACAAAGACAGTAAAGAACAGATCATCGATGCGGAATATCAGGAAGCAGCCAAATATGAAAAATCAGGCGAATATGAAGAAGCACTTGCCTTATACGAAGAACTGGGAGATTATAAGGACAGCAAAGAAAAATATAAGGAAGTGGAATATAAGCTGCATCCGGCTAAAAAGCTTTGTGAGTATGTTCGGGAAAATGGAACTTTAAGAGATTTTGAGATAAGAGGAGACAATCACAAATACACAGGCGTGTCCATGGATATACTGGTAGATCAGTCTGGTTCGGATCTGTCTGCTGATGACAAAATATACATCACAGATTCAGATGATGACCAGTTCTGGGTTGAGAGCGTTCTGACAAAAGAAGGATTGTATATAGATATCATTCTTCATTTTGTATATAATGCAAATGGAGAAGGGACGATGGAATATACATACTATTTTGAACAGAATAATATCTGGAAGACCGCTGATGAACAGTATGATGGAAGGGGAACGATATCAGGCCGGACATCAATCGCATCTTACCAGAAAGATGCGATGCTGACAGTCGATAATGAAAAAATGGAAGTACTCAGTGATCCCGAAAATGAAATATGGCAGACGGTTACTTTAACTGAGGGAAGCAGTGCGGAAAGTATAACATCAACTGTGGCGGCAACTTTTAATTCTTTTCAGTATTATCTGGAAAATAATACAGATATTACGATGAAAGATCTGGGATTTAATCTGAAGGAAGAAGATCAGGATACAGATACAGTACAGGAAGATGCAGTACAGAAAGATGCAGCACAGGAAGATACATCGCAGGAAGAGGGCACAATAAAATCCAAAGATGATTTTATTGCGGCATATGTTGATCATACAGATGAGGATAATGACTATGAAAGTGGATTTTATTACTTCAAAGCTCATGCAGACGAGTTTGAGACTTTAACAGAAGATGAATTATCCTCCATTTTTCCATGCAGATTCCGGTATTATAATGTTAATTGGGCATTAGGAGGAACCACTGGTGCAGGAGAACTTTATGAATATGACGCAGAAGGCAACACCAGACATCTTGGAAGTTACGCGACAGATGACAGTTACCGCACCCGTGAAGACATAAATCCAAACTGGCCGGAGATTGATGGAACCTGGAGAATTGAAGAGGGGAAACTGATCAGAACAATTATATCTGGGAATCAGGAAAAACAGTATATCGTGAAATCATTAGACCGTGACGGCTATTATTTATTATGCTTTGAAGGTGCAACTGGTGAGGTGATTGCGGCTAGGATGATTGTTTTATATGATGAGAACAATATGCCATTATATGATTTTAAAGAAAACTAGACTACAGGAAAATAAACAAGAGTCTGCTATGGTCTTGTTTTAGGACTGATTATGTTCAGGTCATCCGTTTTTTAGCGTCTGAATGATTACAGTTGCACTTACTTTGAGATAAGTCATCTAATTTAGGAAAGGCTCCACCGAGTTCAAGTATGCGAACCCGGGGAGCCTTATTATATTCTGTGTACTTTGTAGATTAGCCGAAGTATCTCTTAAGAAGACCAGCGAATGCTTTTCCGTGTCTTGCCTCGTCTTTAGCCATTTCATGCACAGTGTCATGGATTGCATCAAGGTCAGCAGCTTTTGCGCGTTTTGCAAGGTCGAATTTACCGGCAGTAGCACCGTTCTCAGCTTCTACACGCATCTCAAGATTTTTCTTGGTGCTGTCAGTAACAACTTCACCGAGAAGTTCAGCGAATTTTGCAGCATGCTCAGCTTCTTCATAAGCAGCTTTCTCATAGTAGAGACCGATTTCCGGATAGCCTTCTCTGTGAGCAACTCTTGCCATAGCGAGGTACATACCAACTTCGGAGCATTCACCCTGGAAATTTGCTCTGAGGTCTGCAACAATATCTTCGCTGACACCCTGAGCAACACCAACAACATGCTCAGCAGCCCATGTCATCTCAGCGTCCTGTTTTGTAAATTTGGAAGCAGGAGCTTTACATACCGGACAGACTTCCGGAGCAGCGTCACCTTCGTAAACATAACCACATACATTACATACCCATTTAGCCATAATTTTAATCTCCTTTATTTTCAATAAATTCTATTATTTCCTTTATTATACTTCTGTATTCTTCAGACAGTCTTCGCAGAGCCCGAAAAAACGTATATCACATGAGGCAATCTTACCACCGAAGTTCTTAACAGCCTTTGGTGCAAGTTCGTTCATATCCTCTGTTTCCAGATCCAGAACCCGCTTGCATTCGGTACACATGAAATGACAATGCGGGATGACACAGCCGTCAAAATGATCGGCGCCGCCAAAACTGGATAATTTCTGGATTTCTCCAAGATCGGATAACAGGGAAAGGTTGCGATATACGGTTCCCAGACTGATGTTGGGGTATATTTTTTTTACATTTTCATATACCACATCCGCAGTAGGGTGATCCTTACGTGTCATGAGAAATTCCTTGATGGATTCTCGCTGGCGACTGTATTTCAATGTAGCCATATATCGTTTCCTTTCTATGATTTAATATTTTACATAAGCCATGTACCATTCGGAATTATTATAAGCCATGTGTATCATTCGGAATTCGCTATGCTACTTCCTCATGGACGGCTGGCGCCGTATAAAAATGTATCTGTAAAGACTCTTGCGAGTAAACTCACAGAGTCATACAGTTACATTTTTGCATGGCTTGTAGCTTAACCAAAGTATCTCTTAAGCAGACCAGCGAATGCTTTTCCGTGTCTTGCTTCGTCTTTAGCCATCTCATGTACAGTGTCATGGATTGCATCAAGGTCAGCAGCTTTTGCACGTTTTGCAAGGTCGAATTTACCGGCAGTAGCACCGTTCTCAGCTTCTACACGCATCTCAAGATTTTTCTTGGTGCTGTCAGTAACAACTTCACCGAGAAGTTCAGCGAATTTTGCAGCATGCTCAGCTTCTTCATAAGCAGCTTTCTCATAGTAGAGACCGATTTCCGGATAGCCTTCTCTGTGAGCAACTCTTGCCATAGCGAGGTACATACCAACTTCGGAGCATTCACCCTGGAAATTTGCTCTGAGGTCTGCAACAATATCTTCGCTGACACCCTGAGCAACACCAACAACATGCTCAGCAGCCCATGTCATCTCAGCGTCCTGTTTTGTAAATTTGGAAGCAGGAGCTTTACATACCGGACAGACTTCCGGAGCAGCGTCACCTTCGTAAACATAACCACATACATTACATACCCATTTAGCCATAATCTTGATCTCCTTTTCTTTTTAAGTTAGTCTTATTTAATAATAGTAATTGTTACTAATTTCTTACTGTGACTATAATTTAGCATAATGAGATTGTTTTGTCAATAAGAATTTTAACAAATGTTTTTCTTTTTTTCAGATATAAATAAAGGTCGTTTTCTGATACAATGGATAAGGTTGAAAAGATAAGAGAATCTTAAGATTTTACCCCATAGATATTAATTCTTGACAGCTATAGTAAGACCATAACAAACAGGAGGCAGGGGACAATGGCAGAGATACTGGTATGTGATGACGATAAGGATATCGTTGAGGCAATAGAAATTTATCTGACACAGGAGGGACATCACATCCTGAAAGCATATGATGGTGAGCAGGCAATCCGGGTGCTTAAGAACAATCCGGTAGATCTTCTGATCATTGATGTGATGATGCCGAAGCTGGACGGTATCCGGGCGACATTAAAGATCCGCGAAAAAAATGCGCTGCCAATCATTATTTTATCAGCAAAATCAGAGGATGCGGACAAAATCCTCGGGTTAAATGTAGGAGCAGATGATTATGTGACAAAACCGTTTAACCCGCTGGAGCTGGTGGCAAGAGTGAAATCTCAGCTTCGCAGATACACTCAGCTTGGAGCAGCAGCAGAAAAAAGAGGCAATATTTATGAGACCGGCGGGCTGATGATCGATGATGACCGAAAAGAGGTCACAGTTGATGGAGAAATCGTAAAGCTGACACCGATCGAATACCGAATACTTCTTTTGCTGGTAAAAAATCAGGGACGCGTTTTTTCTACTAATCAGATTTACGAAAGCATCTGGGAGGAAGAAGCGATCGCGGCAGACAACACGGTCGCAGTTCATATCCGGCATATCAGAGAAAAAATTGAGATCAATCCGAAAGAACCACGTTATCTCAAGGTTGTGTGGGGACTTGGGTACAAGGTGGAAAAGATCTGAACTTCGTCCTTTTGCTGTGGAAAATATCCTACACAACTTCTGTACCTGTTACCGAGACTGTTTTATTATAGAAAGGAATGGGGTATAAATGAAAAAAAGATGGTATAAAAAGAGTGGCATAAAGGGACTTCTTGTGCTGCTGACGATATTTTTTGTGACGGTTTCCTGCGTGGGAGCCGGAACATCCGTAGTGATCATGAATACAGGGGTTCAGCCGCTGGACAGCAAAAGCTACGTGGATTCGCAGAGTTTCAGAGACAGTGTTTATAATCTTTCGCATACGATTGTCAATGCGATCAGTAACAGACATATTCTGGATCAGGCATCGGATGATGAGCTGGTCGATCTTGCTGAACTGAACCAGGGGACGGAGCTGACACACAAAAATACGTCCGGGCTTGCATACAGAGCGAAGGATTTGTATGACTGGGCAAAAAAAACGTCCTGGGACAGAAGTGCAAATGTTCTGATCTGCCGTCAGCCGGACGGTAATGACTACTATATGTATTATAATGACTTTGCTGACAAGATTATTACCGGAGAACTGAAGTTTGTTTTTGGAAGCGAGGAAGGACAGGAAGAATATACAAAAGATATACTGTCCATGCTTTCGGGTAAGGAATATATCTATTATGGATACACTGATAACAGTATAGGAATCCGTAATGACGGAGTGGAATACGTTGCAGATGCAGAGGGCAATGTTGTTTACACAGACATATATAATTATGAGTCCAGCGGAAATAATGATGCTCCATTGAAGGAAGAATATAAGCCGGATGGAGCGGACGGCATTCTTGATGTTGTAAATAACAGTAAAGAATGGAAAGGGAACATCAGCAGAGCATATCAGTATTTATATGAGGCACTGGTAGAATACAGTGACGCATCATATGGTGAGAAAATCCTGAAAACATATACGCAGGGTGCGACAAATATCAACTATATGTATGTAGATACAAAGTCCGATAAAGTGTACAGTAATATAAATGGGGTCACTTCGGCAAATTATGAAAAAATGCTGGATAAGCTGACATCTGGTGCTGATCCTTTCATGCTCATTTCACCGGAGGTGCAGGACTGTATACTTGGTTTTACTAATGTTTCGAGCTGGACGGAATCTTACTGGCAGAGTATGATTGAGAATACCGGACTTGCCGGAGAAAATTATCTTTACTTTGTTTCTGTAGATAAAGATTTTCCTGTATTAGACAGAATCAAGCAGGAAAAACTGGCTTATGAGAAGTTTGAACCATGGCTGGTGCCGATCATGGTTGTTTCTGTGGCTGCATTTATTCTGGCACTCGTAGGAATTGTGATTCTGACAGTTGCAGCAGGACGAAACAATGAAGATGAAAAAGTACATTTGAATTTCTTTGACCGATGGTATACAGAGATTGCAGCAGGTATGATTGTTGTAATCTGGCTGATGGGACTTTCAATACTGATGCAGGCAATGGATTCAGAAGAAATGCGGATAATCTGGGAAGTCATTGATTTCGGAATGATCGGCATTTGGACAGGATGCTGGTTCCTGACTGGCTGGCTCAGTCTGGTACGAAGAATTAAAGAGAAATCATTATGGAGAGATTCACTTCTCAGACATGTGTTGAGGCTGCTAAAGAAAATCTTTTCAGGCATCGGAAATCTGGTGGTTTTCATGAGTAAAAATACCATCAGCAGAATAAAGATAGCTGCCGGGTTTGGATGTTTTGTATTTGCACAGATGCTGCTTGTTATGTTGGGAATTGGAGCTGGCGCCATGCTTCCCCTGTTGCTTTTGCTTGTATTGGATGTGGCAGTACTTTACTGGCTGCTGAAAAAAGCCTGGGGAAGAGAACAGATTATAGGTGGACTGAAAAAAATCACAGACGGTGAGCTGCAATATAAAATTCCAACGGAAAAACTCTCCGGTGAGCAGGAAATGGTGGCGGATTATATTAACCATATCGGGGAGGGACTGGACGCAGCCGTAGAAAACAGCCTCAAAAACGAGCGGATGAAGACGGAATTGATCACGAATGTTTCACATGATATCAAGACACCGTTGACATCAATCATCAACTATATAGATCTTCTCAAGAGGGAAAATCCGGAAGATCCCAAGATCAGAGGGTATCTGGAAGTTCTGGAAAATAAGGCACAGAGACTGAAGGTTCTTACAGAAGATGTCGTAGAGGCATCTAAGGCAAGCACCGGAAATATCACACTGGAAATGACAGAACTGAATTTTGTGGAACTGATTAACCAGGTAATCGGAGAATTTGAAGAAAAATTTGAAGAAAGAAATCTGCAGATGGTCGTTCATTTTGATGAGGAAGAGGCAATCATCTGTGCGGATGGACGCAGACTCTGGAGAGTTCTGGAAAATGTTTTCGGAAATGTATCTAAATATGCGATGGAAAACACAAGAGTCTATGTAGACATGAATGTGAACCGTCCGAATGTACGGCTCTCTCTCAAGAATATTTCCGCGCAGCCGCTGAATATCACAGCGGACGAACTGACGGAGCGTTTTATCCGAGGGGATGTTTCCAGAAATACTGAAGGAAGCGGCTTGGGATTGTCCATCGCGAAAGACCTTGTGCAGCTGCAGGGTGGGACGTTTAATCTGTATCTCGACGGGGATCTGTTTAAAGTAACGATAGAATTTAAGATGAAGTAACAAAATAAAACAACGTGAACTAAATGTATAAATAAACGAAAGATCTGCCACAGATGCAGGTTCAGAAATAAGAGATTTTATATGTCTGTGATATGTGAAATAACCATCCAGACTCCTGCAGAAAGTCTGGATGGTTATTTCAATATACAGACATTTTTATTTTCTTATATCGGAGATGTAAAAGATAGATATAGTATATTTTTTATACTTCACGATGATTTTATTTCACGGGCAGGTGATAGTCCTGTTTCATATCAGAGAAGTATGAGACTTTCTATTCATAATGATTCAAAACAGGGATAATCGTAAAAAATTTCTGTACATGAAACCAGCCGGTGAGATATAGCCGCAACAACTCTCTACAGGATTCGAGCAAGTTCTTAATGTTTGATCAATGCGTTACGAATAAAAATTATGCTGTCTGAGCGTCAGCGAGTTCATAATTTTTATTTGTGTATTTAGCAGTGATTAAACATTTTAGAACTTACCGAATCCGAAGCCTGTTGTTGCGGCTATATCTTCATCCGGCTGCAAAAATTTGTACGGAACTTTTTACGACTATCCCTGTATCCTCATTCCCCTACACCTGAATCCGATCCGCTACTTCATTCCCAACCGCCAGCCGCCGGTCATTCCGCCCGATGATCAGCCAATCCCGGCACTTCTGGATAACCTGAATCGTGCTGCCTTCTTTAATATCCATGTTTCTCATCGCTTCCAAAATCTCTGGAACACCAAACATCCATTTGATCGTGCAGGTATCTCCTGCATTTATCTGTGATAAAGCCTGCATAAAAGTCCCTCCTTTAGGAAAGATAGAAAAGAGTTAACGTCAGATAATTTACACTTTTGTTATTGAATTAATCATACAACTCAGAATATATGTTCGTCAATTGGAACATCAGCTAGTTAAATCTCATATTGGATAGCATATACTGACGATAGATAGTGTGCACTAAGAGACCGATTGTATACATAATGAAGCGATAATGCAATTGACAGAATTTCTTATAAATGATATTCTTTAACAGGGTTTCAAATAACTAACTAAAGTAAGAGGAGGGGAACCGTGAAGAGACATATTGCATTTTGGGTTTCAGCAATGATGACTGTGAATTTATTTACAGCGGTGCCGGCTTTTGCGACAGATGATTTTTCTGATGTAGAAGTGGCAGTTCAGGAAGACAGCAATGAAGATGCTGAAGAAATGGAAATTCAGGATTCAACAGAGGAAGATTTTGAGGATGAAGATGCAGTAACGGAAGATAGAGCTGCATCGGACAGCGAAGTAGACAGTGTGACAGATGTGGATCTGTTTTCAGACGGAGATTCTGAAAATGCAGTTGCGGAATACCAACAGTTAAAAGATGCGCCGACCGCAGAAGCAGAACAGGAGTCAGGTTTTGGGAGTGATTACCAGAAACTCCTTTTTTCTGATGGTACATATGCAGGAGGAGTCAGCCAGATTCTTGTAAATGGAAATGTATGGGAAAAAGTATCTTCAAAATACAGTTTGTTTAGAAGAAATGCATATTATATGGATAGTTCAGATGCTTCGGTAGTCTTTGACGGCAGTGGAAACGGCATATTGACCAACGGAGATATCATTACGATAAAAAATCCGTCATACCAGGATCTGCTTCTTCGTGTGAAGGGGAGTGGAAGTGATTTCGCAGTGGAGCCTTATGATCCAAACAGTGGAAATGATAAAGAAGGTCCATCTGATGGACAGAACACATTATATGTGAGATTAAACGGATATTTTGAGAGTGCACTTACCGGTCAGCAGAAATATGATGCAATCAGTGGAGCATCTACTTCGGTTTCTACGAATAAAAACAGTAATGTTATTGTCGAAGCGGCAGTGGTTCCGGACGGAACAACGCCGGGAAAAAATGACTGGAAACCTTTACATGAAGCAGTAACGGTAAATACAAAAAAGACAAGCGTAAATATCGACACGGAATCCTGTGGAATGTCAGGTGTATACTCGATTTATGACAGCTCATTGTCACTGAGCGGTGTTCCTGATCAGCCGGGTTCTTATCCGGTAAGTGTAACAGTAACAGATCAGAATGGCAGAACCGCAACCAGTAATGAGCTTGTATTTAAGGTTTATTCACGTACGGAAAAACTGAGTGACTGTCTGAAACTTGAAAATGCAAAGCAGACTGCAGATGGCAAATACATGTATGATATGGAACCATGGGCAATTGCAAATTTTGGCGGTACAAATGAGACAGTAACTGTACCGGCACAGATTAAAGCATGGTATGGCTCTCATACAAGCGGCACATATGGAGAACTGGGATATGCAGTATCTGAGACAGAAAATCCGACGCAGACATTGATTATTCCGAATGGTTGTGACCTGACCCTGGTAAATATGAAGGCCTTCAGCAGTGTCCGTATTATTGTACAGGAAGGCGGCAGATTGTGCCTCAGGGATTCCTCTATGCATGGTGTGATTGAGGTGATGAATGGTGGAAGGGTTTCTGTGAACTATGACAATTATGGCAGAAGCTTTCTGACAGGTGCATCTGTGAATGGACAGCTGATTTTAAATGCGGGTGCGATTATGGAAAATTCACTGATCTATTCAAATACAAATTTCCTGGCAAATGGTTCAGAAGTACGCCATAATACATCGCCGGTAGTTCTTGTAAAAGGTGATGCTTCCATAGAAGGGGAAGTTTATATCAGAGGTGATGAGGCAGCTACAGGTACAGACCCGGCTACAGAAAAAAGTTACAGTGGACAGCCTGCACTGAAAATTTCAGGTGGTACACTGACACTTTCTGAGAATGGAGTCCTTGGTGTATACGGAGGCGGAAGAAATGCAACGACATCTGTTGGCGGGGCTGCGCTGATTCTCGATCAGGGAACTGTCAGTGGCAACGGAAAGCTTATTGCGGTTGGCGGAAATGGTACATATGATGATGGCGGAAACGGCATCAGCGGAACAGGTACGATATCTACGGCAAGCGCATGGCTGGAAGGCGGTTCTGCAATTTTGTCAAAAGAAGCTTCCGTTGCCGGAAAAGCATATGTCTCTTCAGTTAATATAGCTGATCAGACGACACTGAAAGCAATTGATGGAAGAAAAATCTCCAATAACTTTGAAAATACAACGGAAAGACAGTGGAATGATATTACAACAAAACCGAATCTGACATTATATGAAATAACAGAGCCGGATGAGAAACCGGAGCCAGGTGAGAAACCGGAGCCAGGTGAAAAACCGGAACCAGGTGAGAAACCGGAGCCAGGTGAGAAACCGGAACCGAGTGAGAAACCGGAACCGAGTGAGAAACCAGAACCGAGTGAGAAACCGGAACCGAGCACAAAACCGGAAACGATAAAGAAACCTGCAAATGTAAATGGTGCGAAGGCAATATCTGCCGGTTATAACCAGATTAGAATTACATGGAAGAAAGCTGCAAATGCAAGTGGATATATCATTGAAAGAAAAAAAGGATCAAAATGGCAGACAATCGCAAATATAAAAGCGTCTGCACTTTCTTACACACAGCGCAATTCCAAGAAGTATCCAATTCAGACAGGACGTGGGTATGCATATCGAATCAGAGCATATCGAGTGGTTAACGGGAAATATATTTACGGAGAATATTCCGGAGCATTCAGTGGCAAAGCATTACCGGCAGCGACGACGTTAAGAGTAGCAGGAAAATCTTCCGGTATTCGGTTAAGCTGGAGAAAAGTTCCGGGTGCATCCGGATATGTAGTATACCGCTATATCGGAGGAAAACGGAGCAGAATTGCATCTACAGGCAAAATAACGCTCATAGACAGAAAAGTATCAAAAAGCCGCAGTTATGGTTATCGTGTACGGGCATATCGTATAGTAAATGGAAAGAGAGTATACGGAAGCTGGTCCGGACTGAAAAGAATAAGAAGATAAAAGCGGAAAGAATGCCGAGGCATTCTTGAATCTGCAGATGAAAGCCCTCTTTATCGAAAATGCGATAGAGAGGGTTTTTTCCAAATTCCAGGTTTACAAACATTTACAAATATGCTACTATTTTTAAAGAGCGGAAACACGTAGATTTCGCAAAAAATAAGCAAACTCACAGAACAAGAGAGTACATTTGCTGACCACATTACAGAGAATTTCCCGAAGGGGTGCACGTTTCTTTTGATTTAGAAAAGAGCGTAGTGGCAAGAACAGGACGTAACTGTTCCATTCCGGTGGCTGAGAGGGAAGTGCAGGTGCAGATGGAAGATGGCTTGGGAGAGGTGCAGTCGAGATGAGATTTACATTCAGACTGCAACAGGAACGCCTGTTATAGCGGAAGGGTATCAGGACAGTGACAGAACGACTGGATTGGGAAGTCAGGATGGAATCGTACCCGATAAGGTTTCTGACCGCGAGGCAGGAACGAATAGAAGTGGTAACACGGGCAGGACTCGTCTTCTCAATATGAAGGGAAGATGGTCTTTTTTTTTTACGTTATAGGAAATTACTTCGTAATGTTCCAATAATGTAAAAATGCTTCGCGAGGATATTTAAGAATATTAATCAGGAGGAACTATAAAATGGAAAAGCAGAAGTATTATATTACAACCGCGATTGCTTATACATCCGGTAAGCCGCACATTGGTAACACCTACGAGGTCGTACTGGCAGATGCAATTGCACGTTACAAAAGACAGGAAGGATATGACGTATTTTTCCAGACAGGAACTGACGAGCATGGTCAGAAAATCGAACTCAAAGCAGAAGAAGCAGGAATCACACCAAAGGAATTCGTAGACAACGTATCCGGTGAGATCAAGAGAATCTGGGATCTGATGAACACATCTTATGACAAATTCATCCGTACCACAGATGCCGATCACGAAAAACAGGTTCAGAAAATCTTCAAGAAGATGTACGCAAAAGGTGATATCTACAAAGGACATTATGAAGGAATGTACTGTACACCATGTGAATCTTTCTTTACAGAATCACAGCTTGTAGATGGCAAATGTCCGGACTGCGGACGTCCGTGTGTACCTGCAAAAGAAGAAGCATACTTCTTCAAAATGAGCAAATATGCAGACCGTCTGATCGACTATATCAACACACATCCGGATTTCATTCAGCCGGAGTCACGTAAAAATGAGATGATGAACAACTTCCTGCTTCCGGGACTTCAGGATCTGTGTGTATCCAGAACATCCTTCAAGTGGGGAATTCCGGTAGATTTCGATCCAAAGCATGTTGTATATGTATGGCTTGATGCTCTTACAAACTATATTACAGGAATCGGATATGACGCAGACGGAAACAGCACAGAGCAGTTTAACAAACTGTGGCCGGCAGACCTTCATCTGATTGGAAAAGATATCATCCGTTTCCATACAATTTACTGGCCAATCTTCCTTATGGCACTTGATCTTCCACTTCCGAAACAGGTGTTCGGACATCCGTGGTTGCTTCAGGGAGACGGTAAGATGAGTAAATCCAAGGGAAATGTTCTCTATGCAGATGAACTCGTTGATTTCTTTGGCGTAGATGCAGTTCGCTACTTCGTACTTCATGAGATGCCATTCGAGAATGACGGTGTTATTTCCTGGGAGCTGATGGTAGAGCGTTTGAATTCCGACCTTGCCAATACTCTTGGAAACCTGGTAAACCGTACCATCTCCATGTCAAACAAATACTTTGGCGGCGTGGTAGAGAATAAAGGCGTAACAGAACCTGTTGACGATGATCTGAAGAGCTTCATTCTT
>OGPG01001922.1_pt1 | contig 13121 bp, 10 predicted proteins | sample 1552851 | NCBI WGS metagenome assembly OGPG01 (sample SAMEA2579909, study PRJEB22360) | human gut metagenome | biome: human gut; feature: human-associated habitat; material: faeces | place: Denmark | collected 2008/2010 | reverse complement strand
CACGTCGAGCGGGTCGCCGGCCCGGAGCGCCCGGAAGTCGATCTGCACGACCTGCTGCCCGGTCTCCGGCACGCTGTCCTGCCGTTGGAGGCTGTCGGCGCCCTCCGGAATCTGTCCGGCCTCGGGCGCGGGAATCTTGACCATGGCCCCGGCCTTGAGGTCCGCGGGTTTCAGTCCGCCGTTGAGCGCGCTGAACTCCGCCTCGGTGATCCCGAAGCGGCGCGAGAGCGAATAGAACGTCTCGCCCGGATGGACGATGTGGTAGGCCGTGCCTTCCTCGGCCACGCTGTTCAGCGACTGCCGGTACTCCTCCCACTGCTCCTTCGTTCCGGCTTCGTCCTCCGAGCCGATCTGTTTCCTGCGGATCAGGATGCGTTCGCCGAGGCGCATGTGCAGCGGGTCGAGGTTCGGGTTGTCCTCCAGAAGGGTTTTCACCGGAATCTCGTACTGCCGCGAAATGGCGTAGAGCGTCTCGCCCTTCGACACGAAATGGAAGTCGAAGGTCTTGCGCAGCTTCTTGTCCGACTTGGGTTCGGGAACGTCGGCCACGAAGGGGATCTTGATGTTCTCGGCGGTTTTCAGGCCGCGGGCGATCGAGGGGTTGTTTTCGAGAATCACCTTCTCGCCCACCCCGTAGGTTTTCGAAAGCCCGTAGAGCGTCTCGCCCGCCTGCACCGTGTGGATGTAGTATTTCGCACCGTTGATGTAGACGATCGTTGCGGACTTCCCCGCCGCAACGGCGCAGAAAGCCCACACGATCATCAGAGCTGCGGCACAGAGTCGTTTCATCGTCATTTCATTTTATCGCGCATCCGGATTTCGGTGATGACCTTCTTGGTGTAGAGCGGGAAATCGCCGTTCATCATCCATGCGTAATAACTCGGTTCCATGCGGAAGACCTCCTCCACGCTGCGGCCCTTGTATTTGCCGAATCCGAAGACCTCCTCGCCTTTTTCGTTGAAGAGGATGCGTCCGGCGTAGTCGGCCGTTTCGGCGCGGGTCGAGAATTCGGCCAGCTTGTCGATGTCGTTCTCCAGATCGTCGTAACGGTCCAGCTGGGCCTTCAGCACCTCGTAGGTGGCCTTCGTGTCGGCCTCGGCCGAGTGGGCCTCCTCCAGGTCCTTGTCGCAGTAGAACTTGTAGGCCGCGACCAGCGTGCGCTGCTCCTTCTTGTGGAAGATGTTCTGCACGTCGATGAACTTGCGGCGCTTGAAGTCCACGTCCACGCCGGCGCGCAGGAACTCCTCGACCAGCACCGGCAGGTCGAAGCGGTTCGAGTTGAAGCCGCCGAAGTCGCAGCCGCGGATGAACTGTTCGAGCGACTTGGCGACCTGCGCGAAGGTCGGGCAATCCTTGACGTCCTCGTCCGTAATGCCGTGGATGGCGGTAGCCTCCTCCGGAATGTGCATTTCCGGATTGAGCTTGCGGGTTTTGACGATCTCTTCGCCGTCGGGCATGATCTTGGCCATCGAAATCTCGACGATGCGGTCTTTGGCGGTGTCCACGCCGGTCGTTTCGAGGTCGAAGAAGATGATCGGGCGCTTGAGGTTTAACTTCATCTGAGGGGCCGTTATGCGTTGATCATCATCGGCATGAGCAGCATGAGCGTCGAGCTTGTCTGCTTGTCGTCATATACGGGTTTGAAGACGCCGGCACGGGTCGAGTCGGCCAGTTCGATCACCACGGTCGGCGTGTCCATGTTCGAGAGTATCTCGACGAGGAACGTCGATTTGAAGCCGATCGTGATCTCCTCGCCGTCGTAGCTGCACGAAATGGTCTCGTTGGCCGACACCGAGAAGTCGATGTCCTGCGCCGTGAGGTTGATCCGGTTGTCGCCGATGTCCATGCGGATCAGGTTGGTGGTCGGATTCGAGCAGACCGCCACGCGCTTGATGCCGTTCACCAGCTCGACGCGGTCCACCAGCACCTTGTTGGGGTTATTGGCCGGAATCACGGCGTTGTAGTTCGGGTAGTTGCCCTCGATCAGACGGCAGACGAGCGTGTGGCTCTTGAGCTTGAAGAGCGCGTTTTTCGAGTCGAAGCTCATCTCGATGGCGTCGTCCTCCTTCAGCAGCACCGATTTGAGCAGGTTGGCCGGTTTCTTGGGCAGGATGAACGAAGCCGTGACCTCGTTCGCGGTCTCGGACTCGTACTTCACGAGCTTGTGCGCGTCGGTGCCCACGAACGTCAGCGCGCCGGGCGCCAGATTGATGTAGATGCCGTTCATCACGGGACGCAGTTCGTCGTCGGCCGTGGCGAAGATCGTCTTGTTGATGCCGTTCACGAGCATGTCCACATCCAGCCGGAGCTCCTTCTTCTCGGCGCTCAGCTGCGGCACGGCGGGATAGCTCACGGCGCTGGCGCCGGGAATCGAGAGCGAACCGCTTTTCCAACTCAAACGGATCTCCCAGTTCTGATCGTTCACTTCGATCGTCAGAGGCATTTCGGCGAACTCCTTCAGCGAATCGAGCATCAGTTTGGCCGGAGCTGCGATGGTGCCTCCGCTTTCGACGCCGTCCACGCGGATCGAGCCCACGAGCGTGGTTTCCAGATCGGAAGTGGTCACCCGCAGCTCATCCCCCTTGAGCTCCATCAGGAAATAATCCAGGATGGGCAATGTATTTTTATTGCTGATTACTTTGCCGGTCGTGGCCAGGAGAGAGAGCAATGCAGAACTTGATACGGAAAATTTCATAGGTTTTTCAGTTGTAATTTATCTTGATTAATCATTTTTCGGTTTGGACTCCGTTACAGTGCAACGGGATTCATTACGAGCGGTTCGGGAGGGACTGCTCCGCCCGGGGCCGCCGCCTGTCTGTCGCTAAAGCGTGGCCAGTTTATCGAGCGCCGTCTGAATCATCTTTCTGACGAAAGGTTTATAATCCGTGCAGGCGTCCAGCGCGATCCGCTGGGCGATGATCGTACAGATCGTGGCGGCTTTGTGGCCCATGAGAGCGGCCAGCCCGGCCAAAGCAGAACTTTCCATCTCGAAATTGGTGATCCGGCGTCTGTGATAGTCGAACGACTCGATCTTCTCGTTCAGATGGATGTCGGCCGGTTCGAGGCGCACCCAGCGTCCCTGCGGCGCATAGAAGCCGGGAGCGGCGATGGTGATGCCTTCGATGGTCACGTCGCGGAAAAGCTCGGCCAGCGAAGGATCCGCATCGATGAAATAGGGCTTCGGAAGCAAATCGCTCCAACCCGTATGTTTCATAAAAGCCTTTTCGATCTCCAGGTCGCAAACCTCGTTGCGCCCCTTGTAGTAATTCAACAGACCGTCGAAGCCGACCGAAGTGCGGGCGAAGACGAACTGCCCCACTTTAATGTCGGGCTGAATGGCGCCCGAAGTACCCAAACGGACCAGCGTGAGCTGCCGCTTCTGCGCCTTCTCCTGCCGCGTGGCGAAATCCACGTTGGCCAGCGCATCGAGCTCCGTAACCGAAATGTCGATATTGCCGATGCCGATACCGGTCGAAAGCACGGTCATCCGCTTGCCTTTGTAGGTACCCGTCACGGTATTGAATTCACGGTTGGAAACGCTGCACTCCTGCGTATCGAAAAAGGAAGCTACCATGGCTACACGGCCGGGATCCCCCACGAGAATTACGATGTCGGCAAGCTGCTCCGGCTTGAGGTGCAGGTGGAAAATCGATCCGTCGTCGTTGATTATCAATTCGGAAGAAGGTATGGTTCTCATAGTGTCGGTTTTTATATTTTCATAATTGGCATAAAAGTACTACATTTACCTCGAATTTCAAAAAATACGCCACGATAAATTTTACATAAATATATTGTATCCCGCTCGGCGGAATACAAGAAAAGAGATATTGCGACATGACTCTCATCAAATCCATTTCCGGCATCCGGGGGACGATCGGCGGCCCTGCGACGGAGAACCTCACCCCGCTCGATATCGTTAAATTCACCACCGCCTACGTGCGTTTCATCGCCGAATCCGCACCCGGGAAAAGGCTCAAAATCGTCGTGGGCCGCGACGCCCGTATTTCGGGCGAAATGGTCGGCGACATCATCGAAGGCACGCTGCTGGGTTGCGGCGCGGACGTAGTGAACATCGGACTCTGCACTACGCCGGGAACCGAACTGGCCGTTACGGCGCACCGGGCCGACGGCGGCATCATCATCACCGCATCGCACAACCCCCGCCAATGGAACGCCCTGAAGCTCCTGAATGCCGAGGGAGAATTTCTGAGCGACGCCGAGGGCAAGCGGGTGCTGGCGCTGGCCGAAGACGAGAGTTTCGTTTTCCCGGATGTGGACCATATCGGCAAGGTCGTTTCGCGGGAGTCTTACAACGACGAGCATATCCGCCGGGTGCTGGCCCTGCCGCTGGTCGATGCGGAAGCCGTGCGGAGGCGGCGCTTCAAGGTGGTCGTGGATGCGGTGAACTCCGTCGGCGGCATCGTCATACCCAAGCTGCTGCGGGAGCTGGGATGCGAAGTCGTGGAGCTCAACTGCGAACCGACCGGAGAGTTCGCCCATAACCCGGAACCGCTGCCCGAGAACCTGACCGAAATATCGAAGGCGATCGTCCGCGAACAGGCCGATCTGGGCGTAGTGGTCGATCCCGATGTGGACCGGCTGGCCTTCGTCAGCGAAGACGGCTCGATGTTTGTCGAAGAATACACATTGGTCGCCGTGGCGGATTATATCCTCTCCCGCAAAACCGGCAATACGGTGTCGAATCTGAGCTCTTCGAGAGCTTTAAGCGATGTAACGCAAATACACGGAGGCGAATATTTTGCATCGGCGGTAGGAGAAGTCAATGTAGTCGCTAAGATGAAAGAGGTCGGGGCCGTCATCGGCGGCGAGGGCAACGGCGGAGTCATCTACCCCGAACTGCATTACGGCCGCGACGCACTGGTCGGCGCCGCGCTTTTCCTGACCTATCTGGCCGAAAAAGGTATGACCATGACCGAGCTGCGCAAGACCTATCCGGCCTATTTCGCCTCGAAGAACAAGATCGAGCTGACACCGGCTATCGACGTGGATAAAGTACTGCGTGAAATGAAATCCCGTTATGCCAATGAAAAGGTGAACGATACGGACGGTGTTAAAATCGATTTCCCGGAGAATTGGGTACACTTGCGCAAATCGAATACGGAACCGATCATCCGCGTATATACCGAAGCGAAAACGATGGCGGAGGCCGATGCGCTGGCCCGGCGGATCATTGCGGAAATAAAACAAATTTGTAATATATAAATCGATGAAAAACATTTTATTGATACTCGCTGCCGCAATTATGCTGACAGCCTGCGGAGGAAACTCCCGCCAAAAGACGACTGCCGGGGTACCCGACATGCACAATGCCGAAAACGCACTCGACTACCAGGGAACTTACAAAGGGGTTTTTCCTGCTGCGGACTGCCCGGGCATCGAGATTGAACTCACGCTTCACAACGACAACACCTATACGATGAATTCCAGCTATATGGATCGTTCTGAAGAGCCGATTCAACAGACAGGAAACTATACGGTAAAAGGCAACCTGCTGACGCTGCGAGCCAAAGTCGGCATAGGGCTTCCCGCCCCCGAGTACTACAAGGTGGAGGAAAACCGCCTGCGCCGTCTTAATGCAAAGAAGCAGCCTATCACCGGAGAACTCGCAGACCAATACGTACTCACCAAATAATCAAATTCCATGGATAAAGTAAAGAGTTACATAGAGAAAAACAAAGACCGTTTTCTCAACGAATTATTCGAGCTGTTGCGCATCCCTTCGATCAGCGCGCAATCCGATCATAAACCCGACATGACCCGGTGCGCCGAATGGCTGGCCGCTTCGCTGATGAAGGCCGGTGCCGACCATGCCGAAGTACTTCCCACGGAAGGCAATCCGGTTGTTTTCGCCGAACGAATCGTCGATCCCAAAGCCAAGACCGTATTGGTGTACGGCCACTACGACGTGATGCCGGTCGATCCGGTGGACGAATGGCGCACCTCGCCGTTCGAACCGGTCGTGAAGGACGGACGCATCTGGTGCCGGGGTGCGGACGACGACAAAGGCCAGCTTTTCATGCACGCCAAGGCGTTCGAAGCGATGTGCGCGACCGACAGCCTGCCCTGCAATGTGAAATTCCTGCTCGAAGGCGAGGAGGAGATCGGATCGCCCAGCCTCTACAAGTTCTGCGCCGACAACAAGAAGATGCTCAAGGCAGACATCATTCTGGTTTCCGATACATCGATGATCTCGATGCAGATACCTTCGATCACCTGCGGTCTGCGCGGTTTGACTTATATGGAGGTCGAAGTGACAGGCCCCAACAAGGACCTGCACTCCGGCCTGTTCGGAGGTGCGGTGGCCAATCCGGCCAATGTCCTGGCCCGCATGGTAGCTTCGCTCATCGATGAAAACGGACACGTGACGATTCCGGGCTTCTACGACGACGTGCGCGAGCTGACGGCCGCCGAGCGCAAAGCCTTCAACAAGGCTCCGTTCAACCTTACAGAATACAAGAAAGCGCTCGAAATCGGCGATGTCGAGGGCGAAGCGGGCTTTACGACCATCGAACGCACGGGTATTCGCCCCTCGCTCGACGTGAACGGCATTTGGGGCGGCTATATCGAGGAGGGGACCAAGACGGTGATCCCGTCGAAGGCTTCGGCCAAAATCTCGATGCGTCTGGTTCCCGGACAGGATTTCAAAAAGATCGCCAAGCTCTTCGAGAAACATTTCAAGGCGATCGCTCCCAAGAGCGTCAAGATGAAGGTCAAGTTCCTGCACGGCGGTATGCCCTACGTGGCTCCGACCGATATGCCGGCTTACAAAGCGGCGGAAAAGGCCATCGCCGACACGTTCGGCAAGAAACCCCTGCCGTTCTATTCGGGCGGATCGATTCCGATCATCAGCGGATTCGAAAATATCTTGGGAATCAAGTCCCTCCTGATCGGATTCGGCCTGGCGGAGGACGCCATCCATTCGCCCAACGAGAGCTACGGACTCGACCAGTTCTACAAGGGGGTCGAAACGATTCCGCTGTTTTATAAATATTTCGCTGAAAAGTAAACAAGCAATACGATTTCAAAAACGGGACAATATCCGAAGGATATATCCCGTTTTTCGTATATTACGGATACGTTTGTTCAAAAAGATAGGATCTTTGATTTCGTTGTAGATACTTCGCCTCGGCAAAATGCAAATAAAATTTGCTTTTGCGCCCGGCTCATTCGTATCTTTACAAAAAAAGAAGATGGAAAGGTTCGAACGAGTTCAAACAACCCACGCTCGAAGCATACGCGGAGGGCACTTGTGAACTCTACGATGCAAGGAGTAGGAAAACAGAAAGTTTAGTTTGGCTCTCACTCACCTTGCACTATTTTTATAATAGAAAATAGGATTCGGTTCAGCAATCTTTGCGTGCAAGTTCGCACGATTGCTCTTCCCTTTCACTATCTTTGACATAGTTTTAGATAGGATGCGCCTTGGAAAATTGAGAACAAATTCCCGTTTTCTCCCGGCTTTCACTATCTTTGCAAATCGCAAAAAGAATACATTATGTGTGGAATTGTAGGTTACGTGGGTAAACGGCAGGCTTACCCCATTCTGATAAAAGGACTTCACCGCTTGGAATATCGCGGTTACGACAGCGCAGGACTCGCACTGGTCAATCGGGAAGGAGTTCTGAACGTGTTCAAAAGCAAGGGCAAAGTCGCCGATTTGGAACATTTCGTCGAATCCAAGGATCTGGACGGAACGATCGGCATCGCCCACACCCGTTGGGCGACACACGGCGAACCGAACGACATCAACGCCCATCCTCACTACTCCGATTCGGGCAATATCGCCCTGATCCACAATGGTATCATCGAAAATTACCGGGTGTTGAAAGAGGCGCTGATCGAAAACGGTTACACATTCAAGAGCGACACTGACACGGAGGTACTGGTCAATCTGATCGAATACATCCGTACGTCGAACAACTGCACGTTGCTGGAGGCCGTCCAGCAAGCATTGAAGCAGGTGATCGGCGCATACGCTATCGCCGTAGTGGAGAAGGGCAACCAAGATCAAATCATCGCGGCACGCCGCAGCAGCCCGATGGTCATCGGTATCGGCGACAAGGAGTTTTTCCTGGCATCGGACGCGGCGTCGATCGTGGAATATACGGACAAGATCGTCTATGTCAATGACGGCGAGGTAGTGGTCATGGATCGCAACCACCCGCTGAAGATCGTAACGCTCGACAACCAGGAGAGCAAGATCGACATCAAGAAGTTGCAGCTCAGCATCTCCCAGCTCGAAAAGGGCGGCTATCCGCACTTCATGCTCAAGGAGATCTTCGAGCAGCCCAAGACCATCGTGGACTGCATTCGGGGCCGGATCAACCCCGAGACGTACGACGTGATCCTGTCGGGCATCATGGACAACCGAGAGCGGTTTCTCAACGCCCGGCGCATCATCTTCGTGGCTTGCGGCACCTCGTGGCACGCATCGCTCATCGGGGAGTACCTGATCGAGGATTTCTGCCGCATTCCGGTCGAAGTGGAATACGCTTCGGAGTTCCGTTACCGCAATCCGGTGATTTATCCCGACGACATCGTGATCGCCGTATCGCAGTCGGGCGAAACGGCCGACACGCTGGCCGCTATCGAGCTGGCCAAGCAGAACGGTGCGTTCGTCTATGGCATCTGCAACGTGATCGGCTCGTCGATCGCCCGGGCTACCGATTCCGGCACTTACATCCACGTAGGGCCTGAGATCGGCGTGGCTTCGACCAAAGCCTTCACGGGACAGGTAACGGTACTCACGATGCTGGCGCTGATGATCGCCCGCGTCAAGGGTACGATCGACCAGGAGTGCTCGCGCAAGATCGCCAAGCATCTGCTCGATCTGCCCGCCGTGTTGGAAGAGGTGCTCCGCCTGAACGACCGGATCGCCGACTTCTCGAAAATCTTCACCTACGCGCACAACTTCATCTACCTGGGACGCGGGTACAACTACCCCACGGCACTCGAAGGCGCGCTGAAACTCAAGGAGATTTCGTACATCCACGCCGAAGGTTACCCCGCGGCCGAGATGAAGCACGGCCCCATTGCGCTGATCGACGCCGAGATGCCCACCGTGGCCATCGCCACGCCGGACCACACCTACGAAAAAACGGCCTCGAACATCGAGGAGATCAAGGCCCGCGGCGGCAAGATCATCGCCGTCATTGCCCGCGGCGACGAACAGGTGCGCCGCTCGGCCGACTTCGTGATCGAGGTCCCGGTGATCGCCGAGTGCCTGATGCCCATCGTGGTATCGGTCCCGCTGCAACTGCTGGCCTACTACATCGCCGTCTACAAGGGCCGTAATGTCGACCAGCCCCGCAACCTCGCCAAGTCGGTGACGGTGGAGTGATCACGCGCCGCACGGCAAACGAAAATCCGCAGCTTCCCGTGGGAGGCTGCGGATTTTTCATCTGCGGCGGACGCCTAACGCCCGTAGTTGGCGTCGATGTAGTCGGAAATCCCGAAATCCTTCGGAACTGCGGGCGCATCGAGCGGCGTGATGCGGACGTCGGTCACCAGCCGCTGCCGTTTGAAGACCAGCTTTTCGAGAAACGAGTCGATCTCGCCGCGGTTCTCGGTCATCGGCCGCCACGCCATCGAATGATTGGTCTCGGCGACGGAGTAGAACGCGTGCGGAACTCTGCGCCGCGCGAGGTCGTCGGCAATGCTCTTCGAGCCGAACAGCCAGACTCCGTCGACACCGAGCGCGCCGTAGGGCACATTGCGGTCGGCGTCGCCGTGGAAAAGCAGCATCGGCGCGGGATCGCGCGCCCAGCGCAGGCTGTCCTGCGTATCGCAAACGGCTCCCGCAAAGGCGATTACCCCGGCGTAGCTAAAGTCCTGCGTGAACTTCCCGGCGGTCAGCGGATGCCCGTTGCAAAGCCAGTACTCGCCCATCAGCACCGTGATGGCCCCGGCGCTCGACCCGCACGTCACGATCCGCGAAGGATCGACGTCCGGCATATGCCGGCAGATATAGGCCGTGGCGTCGTAGAGGTCCTCCGTCGCCATCGAAAGCGTCATGTCCAACGCCTGCGTGAAATGCTCCTCGTCGAGCAGGCCGGCCTGTCTGGCCCGCTTCATCCCCAGCCGGTAGTCGATCGACACGACGACGAACCCCTTGCGGGCGTAGTAGTCGAAGAAGGGGCGGAAACGCCGGTTGTCCCGCGTTCCGGTCATAAAGCCGCCGCCGAAAAGGAACATCAGGCAGGGTTTCGCCCGGCTGTCGGGCGAGAGGAGCGCATAACGGTCCAGCCGCAGCGTGTCGGCATCCCGCACGGCATAGACGAAGGTCTCTTTTTCGATCTTCCGCGGCGTCGCATCGTCGTTCTGCGCTCCGGCCGGCGTCCACAGAAACAGTGCAGCGATCAGAAACAGACGTCTCATGTCACTGCATCTCTTCGTGGGCGTAGCGGATCGCCCGGTTCAGAATGGCGATGAACGGCTGCGTGCGGCGGAACTGCTCGACGGTGCGTTCCAGCAGGTCGGGTGCGAGCAGGAACTCCTCGGCGATGGGCTGTTCGAGGTAGAAATCCTTCAGCTTCAGCATCTCGGCATAGGGGCTGTCGGCCGGGAATCCCGTCGGGACCCGCTTGAGCCTGTTGCCGCTGCACAGCCGGAACCCTTTGGCCTTCCGGATCGCCGCCTCGATCTGCGCGCCGTTGTCGAGCACCTCCTCGCGGATCGACCGCAGCACCGTCGGCTCGATGCACACGGCGCCCGCCGAAAGCAGGGTGCAGCACACCAGCGAGTCGCAGCAGGGTTCGATGTGGAAATAGTATCCCGCGAAACCCGATTTCTTGCCCTTCGGCGCAATGTAAGCCCCGATATAGGTCTTGTAGGGCGACTTGTCGGGCGAGAAACGCGTGTCGCGGGCGATCCGGTAGGTGCAGTCCTGCGGACGCAGGCCGCGCACCTCGGGGTCGAACGACGCGATGCCCTCGATCAGCTGTCCGGTGAAATCGGCGAACCGTCCCTTCACACGGATCCATTCGGCGCGGTGGGCGTCGAACCATTCCCGGGTGTTGTCGTCGTGCAGCCGGCGGAAGAAGTCGATGACCTCCTTCATCTTACCACGCGAAAAGCGGATAGTCGGCCATCAGCGCGTTCACGTCCTTGCGCACGGCGGCGATGTTCGCTTCGTTCTCCGGGTCGTGCAGCACGCGGTCGATCAGCCCGACGATGTAGTCCATCTTGTCCTCCTTCAGGCCGCGCGTGGTGATGGCCGGGGTTCCGAAGCGCAGACCCGAGGTCTGGAACGGCGACCGGCTGTCGAACGGAACCATGTTCTTGTTGGTGGTGATGTCGGCGGCCACGAGGCACTTCTCGGCCAGCTTGCCCGTCAGTTCGGGGAACTTCGTGCGCAGGTCGACGAGCATCAGGTGGTTGTCCGTGCCGCCCGAGACGATCTTGTAGCCGCGCTCGACGAAGGCGGCGGCCATGGCTGCGGCGTTCTTCTGCACCTGCGTCTGATACTCCTTGTAGCTGGGGTCGAGCGCCTCGCCGAAAGCCACGGCCTTGGCGGCGATGACGTGCTCCAGCGGACCGCCCTGGATGCCCGGGAAGACGGCCGAATTGAGGATCTGCGACATCATCTTCACGGCGCCCTTCGGCGTGGTCTGGCCCCAGGGGTTCTCGAAGTCCTTGCCCATCAAGATGATGCCGCCGCGCGGGCCGCGCAGGGTCTTGTGGGTCGTCGAGGTGACGATATGCGCGTATTTCACGGGGTTCTCCAGCAGCCCCGCGGCGATCAGACCGGCCGTGTGGGCCATGTCCACCATCAGCAGCGCGCCCACCTTGTCGGCGATCTCGCGCATGCGTTTGTAATCCCACTCGCGCGAGTAGGCCGAGGCGCCGCCGACGATCAGTTTCGGCTTGCACTCCAGGGCCTTGCGCTCCATGGCGTCGTAGTCGATCACGCCCGTGGCCTCGTCGAGCTGATAGCCCACGGCCTTGAAATATTTACCCGACATGTTGACCGGCGAACCGTGCGAGAGGTGTCCTCCGTGTGCAAGGTCCAGTCCCATGAACGTATCGCCCGGCTGCATGCAGGCGAAGAAAACGGCCATGTTGGCCTGTGCGCCCGAATGGGGCTGCACGTTGGCGTACTCCGCGCCGTAGAGACGGCAGATGCGCTCGATGGCCAGCGTCTCGACCTTGTCCACGACTTCGCAGCCGCCGTAATAGCGCGCTGCGGGATAACCCTCGGCATATTTGTTGGTCAGCACGGAGCCCATGGCCTCCATGACCTGTTCGCTTACGAAGTTCTCCGAGGCGATCAGTTCGATGCCATGCATCTGACGGCTGCGCTCGGCGGCGATCAGATCGAAAATCTGGGTGTCTCTTTTCATATCTCTAAGGATTTGTGATGATTCGTTTACGGACGGTAAAGTTAGTAATATTTGGCGAAATTCCGGCGGCGGCGGAGCGTTTCAAAATATTTTTCTTAACTTTGTTTGTCTTTCGGACGAAAAAAGGAAAAACAGAATATTTTGCAAACATTCTTAATACTTTGAAAGCTATGAAATTACTCGAAGGTAAAGTGGCTGTCGTCACGGGCGCGGCCCGCGGTATCGGCAAGGCCATCGCACTCGAATTCGCCAAGGAGGGCGCCGACGTGGCGTTCACCGACCTCGTGATCGACGACAACGGCAAAGCCACCGAAGCCGAGATCGCGGCGCTGGGCGTCAAGGCCAGGGGCTATGCGTCGAACGCGGCGAATTTCGAAGAGACGCACAAGGTCATCGAAGAGATCGTCAAGGATTTCGGCCGCATCGATATTCTCGTGAACAACGCCGGCATCACCAAGGACGGCCTGATGATGCGCATGAGCGAAGCCCAGTGGGACGCCGTGCTGACCGTGAACCTCAAGTCGGCGTTCAACTTCATCCACGCCGTGACGCCGATCATGGCCCGTCAGAAGGGCGGCTCGATCATCAACATGTCGTCGGTGGTGGGCGTCAGCGGCAACGCGGGCCAGTGCAACTACTCGGCGTCGAAAGCCGGCATGATCGGTCTTGCCAAGTCGATCGCCAAGGAGATGGGTCCCCGCGGCATCCGCGCCAACGCCATCGCTCCGGGCTTCATCATGACCGAGATGACCGACAAAC
>OGPG01001920.1_pt1 | contig 13158 bp, 11 predicted proteins | sample 1552851 | NCBI WGS metagenome assembly OGPG01 (sample SAMEA2579909, study PRJEB22360) | human gut metagenome | biome: human gut; feature: human-associated habitat; material: faeces | place: Denmark | collected 2008/2010 | reverse complement strand
ATTCACGAGCATTTTTGTGAAATATGACGGGAAATTTGCAAGCAGATGGCGTGCAGATTTTCCGTTATATTGCCTAGAAATCTGTCTACGCATCTTACGCACAAGCTTTATTCAGTATTTCCTTAAGTTCCCGCTGATACACCAGCGGCTTCTTCTGGAGAAACAACACCGTATCCACGATTTCATAGACAAACCCAAACATGATGCCAAATGCCGGTACAACGATCAGTACGCCCACCAACGGGATCAGCACAAACAAACCGATCAGAATTCCCAGTTCCACGATCTTGCCGTATACCGCCCGAATTGCTCGCTTGTAGAAAAAGCCGATATGCATCAGCCCCTGCAATCCGCAGCCCAATGTCAGTGCCACTTCCAAGTCAAATTCGATGTCCTCCGAAAAGGTCTTGTTCACAAGGGACATGATGCAGAAGATCACAAACAGCACCGGCGTCAGTGCCCAGCAGATCTTCATGGTAATCCCACGCAGCTTGTTTTTTCTGGCATAAGCTGTCTGTGCCGACTGGGGCATGTCCTCTACGTTGATATTCACACTCATTGATGATAACCTCCTGAAAAATGATAGGGCAACACCACACAAAGCTTGTGCATAAGACCACCTTTAAATTGCGTAGAACTGCCATAAGTCCTTTCGTATTCCGTATTACTGCACGGTATTCTCATAGTTATACTCGCCGATCTTCTGTGTCACGCAGTCATTGAACAGGCTGTCCAAATCTTTGTAGCCGTGGAATGTGTAGAAGGTCGCAATGAAGTCCCAGTAGCCATAATCGCTTTCAATGGTATTGCTGCACAGTTCTCCGCTGCTCAAATCGGTGGTGCAGGTGCCGTCTTCCAGCAGCATGATGTCTGAATAACGATAGAACGCATAGTAGGTTTCTTCGCCGGTTTCCTGTGTTTCACCGTCGCCGCCACGCTTCAGACCAGTCATATTGGCTGTGATTTGATATACGCAGTACAGTTCATTGTACGGGGATTGAGCAAAATCCGGCTTGGAGATCAGGAAATAATAGCCCAGAAAGCGAGCTTCTTTCAGAGAATTGCCTTCGCTCCACGATGCACAGGAAGCCTGAATGCTGTCATCTGCCTGCTTCAGCATTTTGTCCTGCATATCCTGCGGGATTTCGTCCACAGCCACAGCGTAGGCAGAAAGTCCCTCTACCGTATACGTCTTTTCAGTTTCAGTCAGTTCCTTGCCGTATGTCTGGGCGTATTCCTCTGCCGACATGCTGCCATACGGTTTTGCCGTGATCGTCACAGTATCCCCGTTGGAAAGTCCGCTTTCCTTGTCTGCGGTGAATTCCAGAGAGCCGTCCGAACTGCTCATGTTCAGCGTGGCATTCGGTGCAAAGCCGTCAAAGCTCACCGTCAGATCATCAAACGGGTCTACCTGCTCCACATCTTCCAGTCCCTTGGCAGTAAATTTCGTACTGCCGCCGGCAAGTTCAAACTTGTAGTCCTTCAGCTTGCTGTTGTCCACTTCTGCCTTTACTGTCACCTCGTCCCCGTTGGAAATCCCTTCCTCCGGTGACAGCTTGTATGTCACAGCATCGCACAGTTCATCGTACAAGTCCAGCTTCTCAGAGCTGCTCAGGTCGTCGCAGTAGTTCTTCAGAATGTCCTCCGCCCAGCTGTAGTCGCTGTCCAGTTCCGCGATCCCCTGCCCGTCAAAGCCGTCAAATGTCACGGAAATATCCTTCGTCACGTTCACGCTTTCTTTTCCGCAGCCGGTCGCCGCAACGCACAATACTGCCGCCGTCACACCTGCCAGAGCCATCTGCATTTTTTTCATCTTCATCATTCTTTTTTCCTTTCCAGTCATTTTTTGTTTCGGGAATGCTTTTATTATATCATACTTTCTCGCAGAAGTCAACATATTGTGTGCTAAAATTCTACGAAATTAAACTTACTATGTGGTACACTATTAGGGCAATACCGCATAAAGCTTGTGCGTAAGGTGCGTCGGCATATTGCATGCAAAGCTATCCGACTGGCTTTATGCAGTATTTCCTGAGTGTTATGTGGGTTTTATTTGTCGATTTCCCAAAAAATCTGGTTTTTACCAATCCAGACAGGAGGTGACAGCATTGCAAACTTTTGGAGAACGTATCAAGGAACTCCGCCAGAATGCCGGTCTGACACAGCAGCAACTGGCAGACCGCATCTGGGTATCCAAAGCCGCGATCAGCAATTATGAATTATACGAACGCAACCCTTCTCCGGAGATTCTGGTGAAGCTGGCAAAGGTGTTCCATGTTTCCGTGGACTATCTTCTCGGCATCGAGGAAAAATCCCAGACGCTGGACCTCAGCGGTCTGACAGACGAGGATGTACAGGTGCTGGAGAACACCGCGGCACTTCTCCGGAAAAAGAATCTGGAGAAAGCACACGGACGGTCTGACAAACAGGAACCACAACGCAAGTATGAGTATGATTGATTTCAGAGCTGACTTATCCGGCGGCTCTTTGTGTATCCGGCGTATCTGCATGATAACTGGTACGCTGCACCACATACGCGGACTGTACTGATGCGATCACCACCTTATCATGCTGACAGTCGAAACCATTTTCAAAAAAGACCTCTGCCACTGCATTCTGCACCAGCTGCCGCATCTGATTCATCGGGCGGCGGATTCCCAGATTTCCGAAAGAGATTTGCAGAAAGTCCTCTGCCGCCGCCTGTGTCAGTTCTGTGCAGATGCCTGTTTCGCGGGAGATTTCCTCTGCCTTGTGGAACAGCAGCTTTCGCATATCGTCTTTGGAAATCCGGTGGAAATTCACCACCTGCGACAGCCGCCCTGCCAGTTCCTCCTGCATGCCGCAGTCAATGATGTCCTGTAGGGTGATGTCCTCATAGAAGCTGTCTGCGGAATTGTCCAGCGTGTCTGCCGAACCAGTTTCCTCCGCCAAAAAGCCCAGCCGCCGCGTGGCTTCCGTTTTTTGTGCTTTCTGATTGCGAACGCTCTGAAATGCTCCCATGAAAATAAACATGGTATAGCTGGAGTCAAAGATCTTTTTTCCGCTGTCCGTATCTGCCGGCACCTGACACCCCTCTACCAGCGTCAGCAGATTCCCCTGCACAGCAGCGTTGACATTTTCGCCGTGGGAAGTATAGCAGGGCAGGCACTTCTTGTCTGCCTCGTCCAGAAAGCAGATGCCGTATCCCTTGGAATCCGGATATTTCGCCAGTATCTGTTCCGGAATCTTCGAGGCATCATTGCCCTTGAACCCCTCCTCAGTGAGCCGGCTCAGGTCGATCTGTACCACTGGCAGAATGATTCTATGCAGTTCGCAAAAGTCCCGAATTGCCCGAAAGAATTCCGTCTTGCCGGAACCGCTGGGAGCCGTCAGCAGCCAGTTCTGTGCAGAAAACGGCTTTCCAACCGCCACCAGCTGTAAATACCGGTAGACCTGATACACCGCAATTTTCAGCGAAGTATTCTGTCCCTGAATCCGCTTCTGACAGTATTGCAGCATCTCCTGCGGCGTGAACTTCTGCAAGGCACACCAGATGTCGGCATTGATCCGCTCTTGGGACAGTCCCCGCATCAGGCTCAGCAATGTCGGTGTATCTTCTGCGAAATCGGCAAGCAGAAATTCGCTGTCCTGCATTTCCTCTTTCGACAGGCTGGAAATGCCCACCGCCTGATTTTTCTCATCCAGAAGCAAGTGATAGTTGTTGCAGCCAGTTATGGCTCCCAGCAGTTTTCTCGCAAATTTGGGAAGCTTCTCTCGAAAATCAGGGTCATAACAATGTACCCGATACGATTCCGGAAACAGGAACGCTGCGTTTCCGTCCCGCTTTTCAAACAGAAAGTTGCTGCCGGTCAGGCTGCCCGCTTCTCTGGGGACAAGCCACTGCTTCTGCTGCAAGACCATGTGTTCCTGCCAGATGCAGTGATATACACCATTCTCGATCTCCTCAAAGGAGTACCAGTCCAGCACCAGCTGTCCCATGTGATTCTGCATCATATAGGACAGGTGCTTCCGGTAGGACTTTTGCACCCGTTCCTTGGCACAGGCTTCACAATAGTACGAGCGATCGCCCAGATCCAGAAACAAGGTCTGTTCCTGAAAGGCTTTGCGGCATGCTCCGCAGGTCTTTTTTCTTCTCAGATCCATTTGAATAGGCAGCATATAGACAACCTCCTGAAAGTTTGGGAAACACTGCATAAAGCTTGTGCGGAAGATACATCATCAGACTTTTCGGCAGCAGTTTCTTTTTGTACGGGCAGAGCCGATGTCGTATCCTGCGGCTTCTGCGGTGTTGCCATAATTATAGCAAATGCCGGAAGTGTCGTCTATACCTGCGAAAATATATCTGTGATATAAAAAGTCACTGACACGTGTCAGTGACTTTTGAATTTGTTGAGTTAAAATAATTTCTTTAGTCGCATGGAAAAAGCAAAACGGCACCACAGAAAAATGCATGTGGTGCCGTTTTGTCAGTATATGATTTCTCCCCACGAATGTTCCTTATGGAATTCCCAGGTCGCTTTCATTGTTTCAAATATGTCATCTATGTCGGTGCTCTTGTTTCCGTCTTTCCCATCATCAAAGCAATAGATCAAACAGTTCAGCCATAATTGCCACTCCCGCAGATCCATATCCAATTTATATGACACTTCCCGAATTGCCAGATCCTCTCGTCCAAAAAACAGCTGCGGTTCTGCTGCACGGTGAAATGTTGCTAATGTTTCTTCGTCCATAGAATCTGTGGGAATCGGCTCATTGATGTATTCCCGCAAGGTGGCAAATCTGCCGTACAGTCGATTTACAATGCGTTTTTCATAATCTTCTCTGATTTTCGGATCTGTTGGATTTTGGCTGTTCCAATAAAGACCTTCCTGATATTCTCTCATGCTATTCATGTCACTAAGAGTGTAGTCAACATCTCCCATTTTTGCACACACTGCATAATACTTCAATGCAATATAAAAGAACCGAGGCGGGTGACTTTCACAGCTGCGGGAAAAATCGTATACAGAGTTCAATTCGTAGCGAATCTCTTCTCTTGCCATACGGGACATTCCTTTTGAATATTCTATGATCTCCTGAATTCTATCAAATAAATAATTGCTGTTCTCGTATACAGAATCAAAATGAGATTTTTCATAATCTATAGGCACAGAAAATTCCCACTCATCCTGCAATTTATAGTTATCCAAAAACGCTTCCATATTTTCCAGCACAACGTCTAAGATCGGTATCGGAAGTGTCATGAGGTATTTGGCAAATGCATACGGCGGAAAAAGATTTTCACAAGATGTCCAGTTCAACTCATACATCAAACACCACAATTCCGCACGTGCCCTACGATATTCTTCATCGGCACAATCTTCCATTCCAAAATTACCGCTCATTTCATAAATTGCAGATAAGATGCTCCGCTGCAGCTGATAACTGCAATCCGTCATGCCACTCATATACCGGCTGATTTCCTCTTGACTTTTCCCGATCCATGCTGCAAGTTCTCTTTGCGTGATCATCTGACGAAATTGTGTCATGTATTTCTGCATTATCTTCGAAAACTTTTTTGAAGGTATCGGTTTATACGCCTCGTACTCCTGCAGTACTTCCTCGATCTTTTTCTTCGTTTCTGCATCAGGATACGTTTCCCCGTTGACATAGCGGCTGATCGTCTTTTGACTTTTTTTCACTTGTCCCGCCAGTTCTGCCTGACTAAGCTTCAGTTCTTCCAGCCGTTCTTTCAGCCATTCTCCATATGCAGCTGTTCTCCGGATTTTATCTGCTGTTCCTCTCATAAAGCCCTCCTTTTGCGGGATATACCGATTGAGGAAACACTGATTACAGCTTGTGCGGTATTGCCCTTAATATACACTTTCCATTATTTTAACATGTTTTCTCCAAAAAAGCAAGTTCCGCACCCCATCCCCTACAAAATTTTCAAAAAACATAGACAACACCGGAAAACTGTGCTATAATAAGAGGTAGAGCCTTCGGGCACATAAATGTTAAGGAGGACCTTGTATGTCAAAAAAGCCGTTTTATATCACGACACCGATTTACTATCCGTCGGGAAATCCCCATATCGGGCACTGCTATACAACAGTTGCCTGCGATTCTATCGCACGGTACAGACGAATGCAGGGCTATGATGTGATCTTCCTCACCGGAACTGATGAACACGGTCTGAAAATCGAACAGAAAGCGGCGGCAAAGGGTATCACGCCGAAAGAATATGTAGATGAGATCGTCAAGACCTTCAAGGCACTGTGGGAAAAAATGCACGTCAGCTATGACCGCTATATCCGCACCACCGATGACTACCACATAGAAACCGTACAGAAGATCTTCAAGCGTCTATACGATCTGGGATACATCTATAAGGGTGAATATAAGGGCAAGTACTGCACCCCCTGCGAAAGCTTCTGGACCGAGTCCCAGCTGGACGAAAACGGCTGCTGTCCGGAGTGTCACCGCGAAGTCGTCGAGGCAAAGGAAGAAGCCTACTTCATGAAAATGGCTCCCTTTGCAAAGCGTATCGAAAAGCTGCTGCTGGAAACCGACTATCTCCAGCCCAAGACCCGTGCAGTGGAACTGGTCAACAACTTCATCAAGCCGGGGCTGGAAGACCTCTGCGTTTCCCGTACCTCTTTCACATGGGGCATTCCGGTCACTTTCGATCCGAAGCACGTGGTCTATGTCTGGGTAGACGCTCTGTCCAACTATATCAGTGCACTGGGCTATGAAAACAACGCCTACCACGATTTCGACAAGTACTGGCCGGCAGATGTGCACATGGTTGCCAAAGACATCATGCGGGAAATGGCTCTGGGTGCAGACAGTTCGTTCTCCAACGAGATCATGATCAACCGCATCAACTCCGATCTGGCAAACGGTCTGGGCAATCTGGTTTCCCGTACCGTGGCAATGGTGGACAAGTACTTCGGCGGCACTCTGCCGACCGAACGCCAGTCCGGCGAATTTGACGAGGAACTCATCGCCGCAGCCACCGGTCTGACTGCAAAGCTGGAAGGTCTGCTGGATCAGACGCAGCTGAACCACATGCTGGCAGAGATTTTCCAGGTGGTTTCCCGTGCCAACAAGTACATCGACGAAACCGCACCGTGGATTCTGGCAAGAGAGGAATCAAACCGCACCCGTCTGGCAACGGTGCTGTACAACCTGCTGGAAACCATTCGTATCATCACCGTTCCGCTGAGTGCATTCATGCCGGAAACCATGCCGAAAATCTGGGAGCAGATCGGGGCATCGGAAGCCGACGTGGCATACAGCACCGCTGCGGTATTCGGCACACTGCCGGCAAATGTGACCGTGCACAAGGGCGACATCATCTTCCCGCGTATCGACGTGGAAAAGGAGATCGACGAACTGAACCAGCTGATTCTGGCAGCACAGCCCAAGGAAGAACCGCAGGAGCCGGAATTCACACCCCAGCCGCTGGCAGAGGAGATCGACATCGACACCTTTGGCAAGACCGATCTGCGTGTGGCAAAGGTGCTGGAATGCGGAAAGGTGAAGAAGTCCAAGAAGCTGCTGAAGCTGCAGCTGGACGACGGCATGGGCGGCAGACAGGTGGTTTCGGGCATTGCACCGTGGTACAAGCCGGAAGACCTGATCGGCAAGAAGATCGTTCTGGTGGCAAACCTGAAGCCGGCAAAGCTGTGCGGCGTGGAAAGCTGCGGCATGATCTGTGCGGCAGATATGCCTAACGGTGATGTCAAGGTGATCTTCCCTGACGAAAGCCTGCCGGTAGGCTCGAAGATCCGCTAAAACAAAATCAAAATCGTATCAAAGAAGCCGTACCCCGAAGTGGAACATTTCCGGGGTACGGCTTTTCTGTTGGGCTAAGATTATCGGGCAGATGCGGGCATCTGTCCCTGCGATGCAGTGGGACTATCCCACCAGCTTCTGCCGGAGCAGTGCCAAGTCGAAGCCGTTGATAGTGCCGTCTGCGTTGAGGTCAGCGGTCTGCCACTGGGATTGTGTCAGGGTGTCCTCGCCCAGAAGATAGCGTTGGAGGAGGACAGCGTCGGCGGTGGTAACTTCACCATCATTATTGCAATCGCCCTTAATTATATCATAAATGCTTTTCAACACCCACTGTTGTGCTGTGGAATCATTGTTAAAATGTTGACTAATGTTCTGCCCCTGTTCTAATTTCCCATCTTCTAAATCAAGATTGTATCCGCTTAATTCAGAAACAAGTGTGTAAGTATCATTGCTGTTTTTTCTTATTTTCCAATACTGTCCTAAGCTATCATTATCTTTATATAATTGAATATTTGTTTGTGTATCCAGTGGATTCCCATCATTCACCACTTCCAGATATAATCCTGAAACCGGCTCTTGAATTTTATAATATCCACCACCTGAATAGATTATTTTGAATATATCATCGCCATCATTTGTCCACAATTGTATATTAGTACCATTTTTATATTCATTCTTAGCCGCCTCACCAGCTGCATCAATGCAATATGCCTCAGATACTTTTGAATTTATTCTATAAGTTCCATCTTTAACAATTCTATCTGCATCTGTTCCATATGGAATAAACCCAAACCTTTGTGTTTTTTGTTCATTGCTTTCCCAAACCATAATATTGGTATTACTTTCTATTATTCCATTGGTAACGTCAAGAACAAATGAATTACATCTTGATTGAAGTTTGTATCCTGTTTGTGTTGGAATAATCGACCACTGCTGTGCTGGTGCACCATTATCGTTTACAATTTGAACATTGGTTCCTGCATACAGAGATGCATCAGAAACATCAAGACAAAGATTTGTATCTTTTTGCCTTATCTTATAATACCCATTATTTAAGTAAGCAACTGTCCAAGCATCATATTGACTCGGAACTTGATTAACATCACGAATATATGTTGTTACATTTGCACCATTTGTAGAAATCTCATCTCCCGGAATATCAACCCAGAAATTTCTGCTTAACGCTGATAAAAGCCAATAATCACCGTCTGGTATTGTTTGACCTGCACCTTCACTTTCAGACATTATGTAACCCTTAGGTTTCGGCGGTACTACCCCCTTATAATTCGGCACACCATACCCAATAATATAGCTATTGGACAAATTGATTGCTCTTGTCCCTACCTTATTGGAATAGTTTCCCTCGATCGTATAAACTGTGCTTCCGTCACAATCAGAAACAATTCCCACATGGGACGGCGACGAACCGGAACCATAATAAATAATGTCCCCAGCCTGCGGCACATAACTTCCGCCATTTGCCGCACTCTGCCGGTAAGTTCCCTGATTCACAAAAAATGATCTGCCAGTGCTTGTTCCCGCTGTTTTCGGAACAATATCCGTTCCGATCCCTGCCTGATTGGCACACCAAGAAACAAACGCATGACACCACGCATAGCGATAACCGCCTTCAATTTTCCCGTTCCAGACGTTGTACTTTGTGTAATTGTTGCTACTGTTTGTGGTTCCCTCCAGGCTGCCCTCATGATACCCGATTTGTGTTTTCGCAACTGCCACAATATCGGCACGCTGATTTCCGGTATTGGTATAAGTGTTCTCATACGCCGCACTCACCGGCAGTCCCGCACACATTCCCATGCCCAGCACAACCGCAATACAAGCCGCGAGCCACCGAGCAAGCCATTTTCTTCTGCATGTTTTCATTTGTACCAACTCCTTTTCGTTCAGACCAAAATTTGTGTATTTTCCTTTCTTGAATACAACAAATGATGTATCCATAAATTTATAATACCACATTCGTTGTAAAAAATCAAGTGTTCGTCCGCATTTGTAGTATAATTTTGGTGAAATCTATAAATAGGAGAAATCACCATTATGCAACATTACCAGCGAATCCGCGACCTCAGAGAAGACCACGACCTGACACAGGAAGCACTTTGCAAAAAGTTATACATGCACAAGACCACCTACACCAATTACGAACAGGGAAAGCATTCTGTCCCGTTGGATTTTGCCGTCCTGCTGGCGAATTTCTACGATGTCAGTCTGGACTATCTCGCCGGACGCACCAATCTCCCGAAAAATCCTCACGGGATCACCATTGCAGACGATGCCCTGCTGGTTCTGCAAAAATACACCGCCCTCACCGAACGCAACAAGGGCAGGCTGGAGCAGTTTCTCGACACCCTCTCCGAACAACAGGCTCAGCAAAAAGAAACACGATCGTCCGTGTGAAATAGCAAAAAGCGTACCGTCCCAGACGATACGCTTTTTTTCATTTCGCATAAGCACTGCACAATGTCACGCTGCCGGAAAAATCGGCATATTCCACCGAAAGATACCAGTCGCCGCCGCTGCCGGTGATCTCCTGTGAGATGTTCCCGTTTGCATCGGGTGTGAGCCACAGTTCGTCGCTGCCGTTTTTCACGATCAGCTGCACAAAGCCGGACTGGCAGGCAACCGAGCCCGTGACTTGCAGCCGCCTTGCCTGCAAGCTGCACCCGCCGAAAACCACATCTTTTCCCCGTGCCTGCCGACATGTGGCGGCATAGGCTCCGGTGTAGTTGTCGCTCCCGCAGGTTCGCGTGCCAATGAGCTTGTGCTCCGAGGTACGTGCCAGCGAGCCCATGGAGGACACCACCTTTTCATAGCCGTGCAGCAGGTCCGCTTTCCCGCCGCAGCCCACGCTGCAAACCAGTGTCAGCAGCAGCGGCAGCACCCAGATTTTCCGCAGTTTCATTCTGCATTGCCCCTTTCCAACAGCCAGTTCATGATTTTCCACACCGCACCGGCAATTCCCAGAAATACCGCCAGCGGCACGAGCTCCCCCGGCGGCCGGCCGGCACCTGCCAGCAGCATCAGCCCCACAGCCAGCACTGCCCCGCGGTAAATTCGCTGCCGCATCATTTTACCAGCTGGTAGTAGCTGCGGGAAGTTGCCTTGTACATAACCACATACAGCACTGCAAACACCAGATAGCTGCCCACAGTCACACCCACCAGCAGCGGCGTATTCGACAGCCCGAACATCATCAGCAGCTTCCGGAGCAGCGGGAACGCAAAGCACAGATGCACACCCGATGCCAGCAGCGGTGCGGCAAAGACTGTCAGGATCTGGGAGTTGATGCTCTTTTTGATCTCCTTTCGGGTCATGCCCACCTTTTGCAGGATCTCAAACCGTGCTGCATCTTCATAGCCCTCGGAGATCTGCTTGTAGTACATAATCAGCACCGTGCCGAACAGGAATACCACGCTCAGCAAAATGCCCAGATACAGCAGCCCGCCGAACAGGGAATAGAAGCTGTACCGCTGCATCTCCAGACTTTCGACTTCGTAAAAATATTCCTGATGTGTCTGTGCGTTGTCGGCAAACTGCTGCTCCAGTTGTTTTTCCAGTTCCATCTGTGTGTCCGCGTTGCAGTCCAGATCAAATCCCAGCCAGGTCTGATAGCTGGATGCCATTTCTTCGCCGTAGACAGAATACTGATACTCGTAGAGCTGCTTCATGGTTTCACCGTCCGGAACCACCAGGTACATGGTCGGATAGGTCGCAATGGCATTGTCACCGATTTCAAGAAAGTCAGGAACCTGCTTCCTGATATGAAATTGGAACTGGTCATCGATATTCAGGGCATCTCCGCTGAACGTTCCGCGAAACATACACAGCAGCACTTCATTTTCGCCCAGTGTTTCTGTTGTGCCGGTGATTTTTTCGTAGGTGTCCAGTGTCACAATATTCAGCATGACCAGTTTGTCGATGCTCTCCGCATACTGAGTGCCGCTGACTTCCGTATACTGTTTTACCGAGAGATTGCTGCCCTGCCTTAACGCCGCGAAATTCAGATTGTTGTAGGCGAGTTCATTCTTTCTGGTCTGATGCGATGTCTGCAATACAGCATCGACCTGCTGTTCGATGTAAGATGACGCCGCAACACTCTGGTCGTAGTCCTTAGTGAAAACGCCGACTTCCAGATCTCTGGGATAGCGGGTGTGCAGGCTGGCATCTTCGCCGATCCGCAGACAGAGAGAGGACGAGATCATCACCAGCACGCCGGTGGAGAGGATACAAATGGAAGCTAGACTGGCACCGTTCCGCTTCATGCGGTAGGACATAGAGGAAACGGAAACGAAGTGGTTCAGTTTATAGTAGTACTTTTTGTTTTTCTGGAGCAGCTTGCACAGTGCCACAGAGCCGCAGATGAACAGCAGGTAAGAAGCGATAATGACCAGCACAATGGCAATAAACAGCACCAGCAGTGCCTGTATGGGATCTTTTGTGGTCAATGCCAGATAATACGCGGTACCCAGCAATAACATGCCCAGCAGTGCCAGTATCCAGCGTGCCTTCGGCGGCTTTTCGCCGGTCTTTTCCCCGTGGAGCAGTTCTATTGGCTTTGCCACACGGATCTGTCCCAGCGAATACAGCAGGATCAGCACAAAAGACAGGACTGTCAGAAACAGGGTATTTCGCACCGCAGAAGGTTCAATGACAAATGCCAAAGAAGCCTGATTGGACAGCATTTTCGCCGCACAGAGTTCTGCCAGCTTGGACAGGAGAATGCCCATGCCCAGACCGCCGACAATGGAAACGGCAAACAGCATGAGATTCTGCCACAGGAGCACGCGGGCGATATTGCCCTTTCCCATGCCCAGAATATTATACAGTCCGAACTCCGTTTTCCGGCGACGCATAAGAAACGAATTCATGTAGAACAGAAAGATGACAACAAAAAATGCCACCACCGGCACGCCCCATGACAAGATCAGCTGCATATCACCGCCGCCACGCATCTGTTTGACGGATTTGTTGTAGGTGAGATAGGACACGATGTAAAACATCATGACCAGTCCGATGCTGGTCAGCAGGAACGGCACATAGGTTTTCTTGTTCTTGATAATGCCGTGCCATGCCAATTTGGGATAGAGATGCATGTTCATCGTGCCTCACCTCCGGTAGTCAGCAATGTCAGAGTGTCCGAAATCCGCTGATAGAACTGTTCGTTGGTGTCGTTCCCCCGATACAGCTGGTGGAACACTTCGCCGTCCTTGATAAACATTACCCGTCCGGCACTTGCCGCCGCCTTGGTGGAGTGAGTCACCATGACAATGGTCTGTCCCGACTGGTGGATCGCCGAAAACAGTGCCAGCAGTTCATCAGAGGAACGGGAGTCCAGTGCACCGGTAGGCTCATCTGCCAGAA
>OGPG01001917.1_pt1 | contig 13172 bp, 10 predicted proteins | sample 1552851 | NCBI WGS metagenome assembly OGPG01 (sample SAMEA2579909, study PRJEB22360) | human gut metagenome | biome: human gut; feature: human-associated habitat; material: faeces | place: Denmark | collected 2008/2010 | reverse complement strand
ACAACAACGATGGATGTGGATTCGGGATTATTCAGACGGTTACCACCGATGCCGCCACCAGATCAGGTGATTGCACCTCCTGTTGCCAAACGTAATATATTACAAGTGTTGGTAAACAAGAACGATTTGTTGGCCGTGAACGGGGAACTGATGCAAATTGAGAACCTGAAGGAAAAGGCTAAAGAGTTTATTTTGAACCCGCAAAACAGAGAAGATTTACCGAGTAAAGTTGTTAAGGAAATTCCTTTCTTCGGACAAGCTGAAGTTTCAAGAGGAATTATCTCTCTTCAAAGTGACCGAGGAACTTCATACAAAATGTATATTGCCGTTCAAGATGAACTGACAGCAGCATATAATGAAATTAGGGATATGAAAGCCATGGAAAAATGGGGTAAGAAATATAGCGAACTCACGGAAGAACAAATGGACGCTGTGAGAAAACTTGTTCCTACCGCTATATCCGAGGCTGAACCTAAAAACATCGGGAAAGGAGGAAAGAAGTAATGGCTAAATTTAGAAAAGAAGGCGGAAAAGAGACCCCTGCAATTTCAACAGCGTCTCTACCGGACATCGTGTTCATGCTATTATTCTTCTTCATGGTTAGTACCACGATGCGAGAAGTTCTCGTGATGGTTGATAACGGTATGCCCGAAGCAAAAGAGATTAGCAAGCTAGAGAAAAAATCTTTGGTTAGTAATATCTTCATCGGAAAACCGAAAGACCAGTACGTGGCTACTTACGGAAGTGAACCTCGTATTCAGTTGAATGATAAGCTGGCAAACGTAAGTGAAATCAGTAGTTTCGTTGCCGCTGAACAAGAAACTCGTAAAGAGGAAGAACGGAACATGATCACGAATAACTTAAAAGTTGATCAGTTTACAAAAATGGGTATCGTAACCGACGTAAAACAAGAATTGCGTAAAGCGAATTCTTTACGTGTAAGCTACGCTACTCGTAAAAAGGTAAAATAGTTTATCTATTATACATTAAAAAAGGGAGCAAATTGCTCCCTTTTTTTAAAAATTTGATTAGCTTTGCACTTGGATAATATGGTCCCCTAGTTCAATGGATAGAATGAAGGATTCCGGTTCCTTTGATATGGGTTCGAGTCCCGTGGGGATCACCACTTTACCACATAACTTGCTAAAACACAAAATGTTATAGCAGGTTATTTTTTATATAGCCAATATATAAGCCAAAACAACAAACTAATCTCGTTTTTCCCTACATTTGTATAGAACAACATAAGCGTAATTATGGCTAACTTGCAAATCATACAAAGTAAAATATACGAGGTCAGGGGCCAGAAAGTAATGTTAGATTTCGATCTGGCAGAGCTATATGGCATTGAAACTAGGGTACTTAAACAAGCAGTCAGACGTAATTCAGCACGTTTTGAAGGAGAAGATTTCATGTTTGAACTTACCAAAGAAGAAATTTCAAGATCACAATTTGTGACCTTGAATAAAGGTAGAGGTAATAACTTTAAATATATGCCATTCGCTTTCACGGAACTAGGAGTCGCAATGCTAAGTAGTGTGCTGAACTCAGACATTGCGATCGAAATCAACAGAAACATTATGAGAGCCTTTGTCGCTATCCGGAATTATACCTTACAAACTATCACTAGTTCCATCGAAATTAAAGAACTACAAGAACGTATCAAATCTCTTGAAATGGCTAATGAGGAAACCCTTTGCGCTATCAATGATCTCAGTGAAGACACCCAAAAGTCTTTGGATGATATTTACATAGCTCTTTCCGAACTGGCTACAAAGAAAAAGAACAATGCTAAAAGGCCTAAAATTGGTTATATCAAATAAAGTAAACTAATAAGTTCTTATACTATGGAATTACAAGCGATACAAAACAAGATTTATGAGATCAGAGGGCAAAAAGTCATGCTGGATTTTGATCTGGCGGAAATGTATGGAACAGAAACCGCCCAACTGAAACGTGCGGTCAGACGAAACATAGAACGCTTTCCTGATGATTTTATGTTCACATTAACAATTCAAGAATTTAACAACTTGAAAAACAATATGGTATGCCAAATTGGCATCTCAAAGAAAGGAGGTAACCAATATGCTCCATTCGCTTTCACGGAGCAAGGTATAGCAATGCTTTCTTCTGTACTCAGATCCGATACAGCCATTAAAGTCAATATCTCTATCATGCGTGCTTTCGTCGGCATACGACAAATAATAAGTTCTTCCTCCCCTTTGTTTGAACTCCAACAAGAAGTAAAGGAACTCAAAGCGTATATCGAAGAAGCATTTGCCGATTACAACGACATCAACGAAGATACCCGTACGCAACTTGAGCTAATCAATCTGTCACTCGCTGAGTTACAAGCGAAAAGAACCGAGAATCAATCTCGCCCCCGGATTGGTTACGTGAAATAAACAGTTCATGTAAATAACTCATATAAAATAAATAAATTCACTAACTTTGTGGCCTTAAATAGAAAACGATACAAAAACGATAAACGATCATGGAGTACAATTTCAGAGAGATTGAGAAGAAGTGGCACGACTACTGGATTGCCGAAAAGGTTTATAAAGTCGAAAAGGACACGAATAAGCCTAAATACTATGTATTGGACATGTTCCCCTATCCTTCCGGTGCGGGATTACACGTTGGCCACCCGCTCGGTTATATAGCTTCTGATATTTATTCGCGTTTCAAACGTTTGCAAGGTTTCAACGTATTGCACCCGATGGGTTACGACGCTTACGGACTACCCGCCGAGCAATACGCCATCCAAACCGGACAACATCCGGAGATCACGACAAAGAATAATATAGCCCGTTATCGGGAGCAATTGGAAAAGATCGGTTTCTGCTACGATTGGAGCCGTGAGATCCGTACCTGCGATCCCGAATATTACAAATGGACGCAATGGGCCTTCATCCGGATGTTCAACAGCTACTACTGCAACGACGAGAAACAAGCCCGCCCGATCAGCGAGTTGATACAGGCTTTCGAGACCAGTGGTACGGAAGGTCTGAACGTAGCTTGCGGAGAGGAACTTAGTTTCACCGCCGAGGAATGGAAAGCCAAGAGCGATAAAGAAAAACAAGAGATATTACTCAACTACCGGATCGCTTATCGTGGCGAGACCATGGTAAACTGGTGTGCCGCCTTGGGTACCGTATTAGCGAATGATGAGGTCGTGAACGGTGTTTCCGAGCGTGGAGGCTATCCGGTGGAACAAAAGATCATGCGCCAATGGTGCTTACGTGTATCCGCTTACGCGCAACGCCTGTTGGACGGATTGGATACGATCGACTGGACGGATTCCTTGAAAGAGACCCAAAAGAACTGGATCGGACGCAGCGAAGGTGCCGAGGTTCGCTTCAAGGTAAAAGACAGCGACAAGGAATTCACGATCTTTACGACCCGTGCCGATACGATGTTTGGTGTTACCTTCATGGTATTAGCCCCGGAAAGCGAATTGGTTCAACAATTAACTACGGCAGACCAAAAAGCGGAAGTAGACGCTTACCTAGATCGCACCAAGAAACGTACCGAGCGCGAGCGCATCGCCGACCGCCAGGTAACCGGTGTATTCAGTGGTTCCTACGCTATTAACCCGTTTACGGGCGAGGCGGTTCCCATCTGGATCAGCGACTATGTATTGGCCGGCTACGGTACGGGAGCGATCATGGCGGTTCCGGCGCACGATAGTCGCGACTACGCTTTCGCAAAGCATTTCGGACTGGAAATCCGTCCGTTGGTGGAAGGTTGCGACGTAAGCAAGGAAAGTTTCGATGCCAAGGAAGGTATCGTATGCAATTCTCCGAGAGCCGGCGTTACTCCTTATTGCGATCTTTCCTTGAACGGACTGACGATCAAGGAAGCGATAGCCGCTACCAAGAAATACGTAAAAGATCACGATTTGGGACGTGTGAAGATAAACTACCGCTTGCGCGACGCTATTTTCAGCCGCCAGCGTTATTGGGGCGAACCGTTCCCGGTATATTACGACGCCGATGGCATGCCTCAGATGTTGCCGGAAGAATGTCTGCCCCTGTTACTGCCGGAAGTAGATAAATTCTTGCCTACCGAGACGGGCGAGCCTCCATTAGGACACGCCGTTAAATGGGCTTGGGACACGGTAAACCAAAAAGTCACCGAGGTATCAAAGATCGATAACCAGACGATCTTCCCGCTGGAGCTTTGTACGATGCCGGGCTTCGCCGGTTCTTCCGCTTATTATTTGCGCTATATGGACCCGCGTAATGATAAAGCCTTGGTCGCTAAAGACGTGGATGAATATTGGAGAAACGTGGATTTATATATCGGTGGTACGGAACACGCTACCGGCCACTTGATCTACAGCCGTTTCTGGAATAAGTTCTTATTCGACTTGGGTATCGTTTGCGAGGAAGAGCCGTTCAAGAAATTGATCAACCAAGGTATGATCCAAGGACGGTCGAACTTCGTGTACCGCATCAACGGAACCAATAAATTCGTTTCCTTGAACTTGAAAGACCAATACGAGGTCACCCCTATCCATGTAGACGTAAATATCGTATCTAACGACCTGTTGGATATAGAGGCTTTCAAGAACTGGCGTCCGGAATACAACGACGCGGAGTTCGTATTGGAAGATGGTAAATATATCTGCGGATGGGCAGTCGAGAAGATGTCCAAATCCATGTTCAACGTAGTGAACCCGGATATGATCGTTGAGAAATATGGTGCCGATACCCTACGTTTGTACGAGATGTTCCTAGGCCCGCTGGAGCAATCCAAGCCTTGGGATACGAACGGTATCGACGGCGTACACCGTTTCTTAAAGAAGCTTTGGGGCTTGTTCTTCGGCAATACGGATACCCTGCAAGTTACCGATGCCGAGCCTACAGCCGACGAATTGAAATCCTTGCATAAGCTGATCAAGAAAGTAACGTTCGACATCGAGCATTTCTCATACAACACGTCCATTAGCGCCTTCATGATTTGCGTGAACGAGTTAACGAGCTTAAAATGCAGCAAGCGCGCCATCTTGGAGCCGCTGATCACTTTATTGGCTCCGTTCGCTCCTCATATAGCGGAAGAGCTATGGCATCAATTAGGACATGATACGACCATCTGCGATGCCCGGTGGCCGAAACACAACGAAGAATATCTCAAGGAGAAATCCGTTGTTTACGCGATCTCATTCAATGGTAAAGCTCGCTACAACCTAGAGCTACCGGCGGATATTTCTAAGGAGGACGCCGAGAAAGCGGCTTTGAATCATGAGAACTCAGCGAAGTGGATGGAAGGCAAGACCGTTAAGAAGGTAATTGTCGTTCCCGGCAAAATCGTTAATATCGTAGTGGGATGAACTTAAAACTCACAAAAATCTATTTTTCCGTACAGGATTATCTAATGATCCTGTTCGGAACTCTATTATACGGATTCGGATTCAACGCCTTTATCCTTTCCAACGAGATCGTGACAGGTGGGGTAAGTGGTATCTGCGCGTTGATCTTCTTTGCCTCCAATGGATTGATCCCGGTATCCGTATCTTATTTTGTCATCAACGTAGCCTTGTTGGTGGTAGCCTTAAAGATCCTTGGTCTAAAATTCTTGATAAAAACTATTTTCGGAGTTTTCTCACTCTCGGCTTCTCTCTCTCTCTTTGAGTGGCTGCTGAAAGGACAACCTATACTGCACGACCAGTCGTTTATGGCTATCATAATCGGAGCGTTTATGTGTGGTGCCGGCCTAGGATTGGTATTCTCGGCGAACGGTAGTACCGGAGGTACGGATATTATCGGTGCGGTAATCAATAAATATAAGAATATATCGATCGGACGTATCCTTCTGTTTTGCGATTTCTTCATCATCAGTTCCTCTTTCTTCCTGTTCCATAACGTGGACAAGATCGTTTTCGGTTTCGTGGAGATGGTCATAAGCAATTACGTTCTCGACATGGTATTGAACGGTAACCGCCAATCCGTACAATTCCTCATCTTCTCCCAGAAGTACGACGAGATAGCAGATCGTATCATCCATGAGTTAGGCCGTGGCTGCACGATACTAGACGGTGAGGGCGGTTATTCCCGCAAACCCGTCAAAGTAGTCGTACTACTCGCCAAGAAATCCGAATCCGTCTCCATCTTCCGGATCGTGAAGCGGATAGACCACCAAGCGTTCATCTCCCAAAGTATCGTCCGAGGGGTATATGGTGAGGGGTTCGATCAGATAAAGACTTAAAAAAGAATATACAAACAATTTAAAGCATTTCCATACGTTATATATCTACCGTATAGAAATGCTTTCTTATTTAATAGATTACGAAATATGAAACTTGTATTCGCGACAAATAATCAACACAAACTGGACGAGGTCCGCAAGATAACCGCCGGATACGCGGAAATCATAAGTTTATCCGATATAGATTGCCATGACGATATCCCCGAGACGGCAGATACCTTAGAGGGAAATGCTTTGCTAAAAGCCCGCTATATCAAAGAGAAATTCGGATATGATTGTTTCGCTGACGACACGGGATTAGAAGTCGAGGTATTGAATAATGCTCCGGGAGTCTATTCGGCTCGTTACGCAGGAACAGGGCACGACTCGGAAGCTAATATGAACAAGCTGTTGTCCGAAATGAATCATAAAGAAAACAGAAAAGCACGTTTCCGCACGGTCATAGCTCTAGTCCTTGACGGAAAAGAATATACCTTCGACGGTATCGTGAATGGCTCTATCACTACCGAAAAACGCGGAGATAGCGGATTTGGATACGATCCTATATTCATGCCTGATACCTATACACAAACTTTCGCCGAGATGGGTAACGATACAAAAAACCAGATCAGCCATCGTGCGAAAGCCGTCATGAAGTTAACATCATTTTTATCTGATTACAATTGTTAATATGAGACATATACTTACTATCATTCTATTTTCATTTTTTTCATTCACTGTATTAGCCGCTAATTTTAATACAACCGGATGGAAAACGTATCTTTCTTACAATAACACAAACAGCGTAGAGGAATCGAACGACCAAGTATTTGTGGTAGCGGAAGGATCTCTTTATACGTATGGAAAAGATGATAATAGTATTAAGCAATATTATAAAGGAAACGGATTAAATGATAATACGATTTCTTTGATCCGCTATAATAAACAAACAAAATCACTCCTTATTATCTATGATAATTCAAATATAGATATACTTGAGGGAGGAGTGGCGACAAATCTACCTTATCTGTCAACCAGTACGTCCATAAGAGACAAACAAATCAATTCAGTATTGGTACATGATGAATATGCCTATTTATCGACAGCATTCGGTATCGTCGTGATCAATATGGCCAAAAAGGAAATAAAGGATACCTACAAGCTTTCCTTAAATATAACATCGTGTGCCATACAGAATGGCAATATATATGCCTCTACAACCAATAAGGCAGAAGTATCTTCGGGGATTATATACGCCTCATTAAAAGAGAACCTACTGGATAAGGCAAACTGGAAGCCCTATGGATTATCAAACCTTTCCGATAGTCATACGATCTCAGCTATCGCTTCATTCAAGAATACTTTGTTCTACTTGGTCAGTCAGCAAGGTATCTTCTATGAAAACAATGGAGAGCTTTCCCGAATAATAAATAGCTCAACCCTAAAATACATGAAAGTAATAGGCGAAAAATTAGCATGTATAGATAACTCAAGGGTTTTCATCGTATCCGATACGCAAAAGTTTGACCAAATAAACTTAAGTATCAATGATATCAGTACCTATCAAACAGACAAATATTGGATAGCGGAAGGAAGCAAAGGGCTACGTTCTATCCAACGGAAAGGATCAAATAGTTTTGAGGCTCTTAATGAACCTATCATTTTAGACGGACCTTACAGCAATAGCGCATTCGATATTGTTTGTAAAAATGATAAAGTATATATGATCATAGGAGGTAAAGACCTCCTAAATGGTAAGCGCTTCGACAAAGGAGGTTATATTCTTACATACGATTATGATAAATGGTCTTTTATCGATCCTAAAGAAGCCCAAAAGAAACTCAATTTACCAAGAAATCCACGAGACTATACAAGTATAGCCGTAACGACCGATGATTCTAATGATGAGATCGTATACGCCTCTTCCATGGGTGATGGCGTTATCCAATATAAGAATGGAACTCCCGTCCAGTCATACAATGAAAAGAATGCCTTTAAAGAAACCGCAGGAGGCTATGGGTCCGGTTATTGTTATATAGATGGACTGGCCTTTGATAAAAATGGAAATTTGTGGATGACAAGCTCAGAGGTTAACCATGCGGTACTTGTTCTTGACAAAGCAGGAGCATGGCATCGTTTGGATATCGAGCAACTTAGAGGAGTTTATACAATAAACGATATACTTATAACCTCCACTAACGACAAATGGATTTATGTGCCTCGTAACACCCCTAAACTTGTAATGATACCGAATAGCGAGTCTTTAGACGAAGTTTCCTCGTATGAGTTTACTACACTTATTGATACCGACGGAAAAGAATTGACTCCTAGTAATTATACATGCGTAGCCGAGGATAAGGATGGATATATCTGGGTTGGTACGAATCGGGGGGCCGTATATTTCACTAAACCTAGGATCTCTTCCGCTGAGGATAAAGCCGCTACACGTTGTACAAGGGTAAAATATACCAATGAGGAAACTGGTAATCTCGCTTATTTCTTAGATAACGTTGTTGTCACGACCCTAAAAGTAGACGCAGGTAATCGAAAATGGATTGGAACCAAAGGAAATGGCGTCTATGTTCTAGATAATGATAATGAGACAATCGTTTATCAATTTAATACGACCAATAGCCCGCTCCTTTCCGATAACATATACGATATAGAGATAAACGATAAGACCGGTGAGGTTTTTATCGGTACCGATAAAGGACTAAATTCCTATCAAGGAGAAGCTTCGGAAGGTAAATCTGATTACTCGGAGATCTATGCATATCCTAATCCGGTACGTCCCGAACATATGGATAAAGTAACGATTGTAGGATTAATGGATAATTCGAATGTAAAAATCACGGATTTAAACGGAAATATTATTTATCAAACTAAATCCTTGGGGGGGCAAGCTATCTGGAATTGCCGGAGCGCAAGCGGATCACGTGTAGCGACAGGCGTATATCTTGTACTAGCTTCCACGGAGGAAGCCTCAGAGAGCGTCGTAACAAAAATCATTGTAGTCAAATAGAACAATGAATCAATCAGAGAAAGTTTTACTCAACTCCAGATTAATAAATCAAGTAAAAGAAGCGAATAATTTTGATTTTATTCGCTTCTTTCTTGCGTATTCTGTCATGTTCAACCATTTCAGCACACTGACAGAGACAGATCCTTTTTGGTTTGTTAGCGGAGGATTTCGAGTGAAAGGTTTCTTTATTATTAGTGGATTTCTTGTTATGTTTAGCTTCTTACGTACGCCTAATACCCGGATTTTTTTCCGTAAACGTATTCAACGTATTATGCCCGCCTACAGCTTGACTATTTTATTATGTGCCTTAATCGGATTATTCCTTACTTCCTTATCCTGCAGGGAATACCTCACCTCTTCTAGCTTATACACCTATCTTATCTGTAATTTACTTACATTTAACTTTTTATCGCCGGATTTACCCGGCGTATTCGATACCAATCCTTTACAAGCGATGAATGGGTCTTTATGGACTATCAAGGTTGAATTCATGCTATATATCACCATACCCATTATCTATTGGTTACTGAAAAGATATAACAAATTAGTATGCCTACTTCTTATTTATATCTTATCTTTCATCTACTCGACAACGTGTAATTATTTAGATGATATGACACACAACCCTATTTATGAATTCATGAAAAGACAATTCCCCGGACAAATGATGTACTTTTGTTCTGGTATTATCATACTTGCCTATTTCCCTATTTTTCGAAAATATATGAGATATTTGTTCCCTGTCAGCCTATTTCTTTTATTGGGTAGAGAGTATCTGTTGCTGAGTATTTTCGAGCCTATCGCTCTAGCCTCTATCATTATCACGGTAGCTTATGGATTCAAGTGGTTACATGTATTCAATCGGATGGGAAATTTCTCGTATGGTATCTTCTTGATTCATTTCCCGATCATCCAGATATTCATTCATTACGGACTTGATCGGTATAGCTTTATATTGACATTGGCTCTTACCACTATCCTTAGCACCGGATTGGGTATGTTATCCTGGAAATACATAGAGAAACCCTGTTTATATCATCCTAAAAAGAAAGCCTAGAAGAACGCAATGACCGGATGATCTGATCTGTTATCTTCTCCGCTCCTTTCGCAGCGATTAATGCCAAGAACCAAATTCCCCCATCCGTAAAAGAGGGAAACAACTACGACTGCAGAATTTATTTGCAATCGTAGTTGTTTCCCGAAGACAAACCAATATAGTAAAGATACAATATCAATGCTTTATACCCTCAAACATCTCCGAGCGATCTTCTTTCGCTTGGGTGGATTTAGCCTTGAAACTATTAAATGTCCAACTCAACGTCAACGTGATTTGTGGATATTTGGGTTTGATACGTGTCAGGGAGCGTAAATCTGCCGTTTGGATATCGCTGATATATTTGGCAGAACGGAAAATATCCCGGAAAGCTAAGGTGGCGGTTAGTTTTCGGTTACATAGTTGCTGACGGACGGCTACGTTCGCATACCAATAAGCGTCCGTACGGCCCTGCGTCGTTACGGAAGGGCCTACAAAACTACCATCCAATTGGATACGGGTGTATTTCCCCAGATTAAACAGGTTATTCCATAGGATATCGTAATTGGTGCTTGAGGTCGTATTTCCACCGGCGGCCTGTTCGTTCTTCACCTTATAGTGATAAACGTTTCCGTTGACCGTGGTATTCCACCAGCGCACCGGATGCAGGCTGACGCTTAGCTCGATACCCGTCGAGTAATCATGTCCTACATTCGCCATCGAATCCAAGGTTACACCAGCTGAATAGGGAACACGCAACCGCTCGATCTTATCCTTCCGATACCGATGAAAGGCGGTGGCGGATACCGTGTTTTCCCCGAAACTCTTCCGGTAGTTCAATTCAAAGGAGTTGATGTACTCCGGACGTATATCCGGATTACCGATCTCGGCCGTATAAAAGTCACGATACGTGATATAAGGCTCCATATAGAAAAGCTGCGGACGTGTGGTACGACGGGAATAGGAAGCCAACAAACGATGTTCATTCGGGAACGTATAGCCCAAATGCACCGATGGGAAAAACTCAAAACGATTCTTCGTACGATCCGCTCCCTCCACGGAACTTCGCAAGACCGTATGCGTATGCTCTCCCCGAACGCCGGCTTGCGCCTCTAAATTCTTCCACGTATGGGAAAGAATCGTATAGATAGAATTCACCCCTTCTTGAAAATAAAACGTGTTGTAGATATCGTCACGCCAAAAGAACGTTTGTCCCTTGGGGTCCCACCATTCCATATTGTAATCGCCGTCTTCCAGATAAGAATAATATTGGTAACCCGCCTCTAGCTTACCTCCTTTCCCGAAAGGCAAGGCGTAATCCAGATTGATACGCATCGTTTCCCGGTGCTCGGCCTCATAAGCACGGTGCCCCTGTTGGCGTTGCCCTTCCAAGGACATCAAGTCGTTAAAGAAATATTCCAAGGCATGGCCGCCATATTTGTAATAAGCACTACCGGAAAGCTCGTGTCCCTTATCGTTGAACTTATGCTGTACCGCCAGACTTCCCAAACCTATATTCTCATCATTATCATAATCATCTATGCTTCGATAATCTTCCGTCACCGGAGAGCCGCCCGCTACCGAACGGGTTTCCTTATAGTTCATTTCTCCCTTACGCTTATTTCCGCCATAGCCGCCCTCCAGATCCAACGCGATGGTTGTCTTGGGAAGATTCAGGCTCCAACCGCCTTTCATCGTATAATGATAGCTGTTTCCCGTACGAGGCCCGACGGAATGCGAGGTAGTGGTCTGATCGCCCACCACCGTCATCTTCTCTTGGTCGAAATCACTCTTGCGCAACCGGTCTGTCCACTGTCCACCGATGTACCAACGGGAACGCTGATGTTGCTGTGCCAACAAGAAATCGACATGGCGGGAAAGCCACGTACTTCCCGAGAGATTCACCATCCCGCTCAATCCCCGCTGGGAATGCTTCTTCGTGATAATATTAATGATACCCACGTCGCCTTCCGTATCATGCTTGGCGGAGGGCGTCGTGATAATCTCTATATTCTCTATATGCCCGGCCGGGACTTGCTCCAAAGCCTGTGTACCCGAGAAGACACTCGGCTTACCATCTATGTAAACCAAAAAGCCGCTGCTTCCACGAAAAGTAACATCGCCTTCCGCGTCTACCCGTATGGAAGGCGTATTCTCTAATATATCCACGGCGGAACCGCCTCCTCCCATCATATTGGAAGAGGCCTCGACCACTTTCTTATCCAACTTATAAACCAATTGACGTTTCTCGGCCACTACCTCCACTTCGGCGATACCTACCTCCAAAGGACTCATCATCAACTTACCTAAATCCACCGGAGACGAGGCATCCAAGATGATATCATTCTTTGTAAACACATCATATCCCATCAGACGGACCATGACCACATAATTACCCGGAGCCACCTTAGTAAACGAGAAACGTCCTTGATCGTCCGGAAAAGTCTGTTGCAAAGGTTTTTCACTTCCCATCGTAAACAGAAAGATATCCGCATAATTAATCACTTGATTCGTAGAGGCATCTATTAACTGCCCCTTAATACGGGCATCCGGAGAAGAAGCCCACGAGAGCGCACAAATCACCCATAATAAGGCCAACATTAGTCCTATCTTTTTCATGATATTGAGAATTACAATTAGATTTCTACACAAAAGTAACTAAATTCAGAATGTTACGGTAATTAATAGCGATCATTCTTGATATATTCTTTCCCGGGATCGTCCGAGTTCGAGTAGCGAAGCAGATGGTTTCTTCCTAGCGAAACAAAAGTTTCTATATGGGAAAACAGAAGTTTCTTCAGTACAAAACTTTAGTTTTCTTCTATGAAAACAAATGTTTCCTATGTGTAAAACTTTTGTTTTATACCATAAAATGTCTTTTCCTGATTTATCTAGACACTTTTTTTGTTTATAAACGTAATCAGTAGA
>OGPG01001900.1_pt1 | contig 13262 bp, 12 predicted proteins | sample 1552851 | NCBI WGS metagenome assembly OGPG01 (sample SAMEA2579909, study PRJEB22360) | human gut metagenome | biome: human gut; feature: human-associated habitat; material: faeces | place: Denmark | collected 2008/2010 | reverse complement strand
AGGAATGCAGGGGTGAGATTCCCGTGGGCTGCTGCCAGCAGCCGTCCGTTGGCTCATTTTTTATTTTGTGAAAGGGGGATATTTTTGAAAGAACAAAATTTGATACGTTATAGCATTCAGCTTGCTTTTTTGAAGCAGCTGTTGGAAAGAAAGCTCATAACCGATAGAGAGTATTCCCTTATCAAACAGCGCTTAATGAAAGATTATCGTGTGGTTTCCGAACTATCCTCTTGATTTTGTGTCGCATTGGCGTTATGATTAACGCAATGAAAGGAACACATTCAATAAGGAGGTCAAGCATGAAAGATGTTGAAGTCATTAAAGCGCGCAACACACTCTCGCCACGAGCGCGTACAAACTTTGAAAAAAGGCTACGCGTAGCTGCCTATTGTCGTGTCAGCACTGATACCGAAGATCAGCTGAACAGCTACAAATCGCAGGTCAAATACTATACCGAACTTATAAAAAGTAAGCCGGAATGGTCTTTGGCCGGCATCTATGCTGATGAAGCTATCACGGGTACGCAGGTAAAAAAGCGCGAGGATTTCCAGCGTTTAATCAACGACTGTATGAACGGTGACGTGGATATGGTGATTACCAAATCCATTTCGCGTTTTGCCCGAAATACGCTTGACACTCTGAAATATGTTCGGATGCTCAAAGATAAAGGCGTGGCTGTGTTTTTTGAGGAAGAAAACATCAACACCCTTACTATGGACGGTGAACTGCTCCTTGTAATTTTAAGCTCTGTTGCACAGCAGGAAGTCGAAAATATTTCTGCAAATGTCAAAAAGGGCTTGAAGATGAAGATGCAGCGCGGTGAGCTGGTCGGGTTTCAGGGCTGTTTAGGCTATGACTACAATCCAGCGGACAAAACCATCACCATCAACGAAGAAGAAGCGGCTGTTGTCCGTTACATTTTTCAGCGATACACGGAGGGTGCCGGTGGTTCGGTTATTGCCAAAGAACTTGAAAACTTAGGCTATAAAACCAAACGCGGCAGTCCCAAATGGGCAGACAGTACCGTAATCGGCATTATCAAAAACGAAAAATACAAAGGCGACATTTTGTTAGGAAAGACATTTACCGTTGACCCTATTTCAAAACGGCGTCTGTACAACTTCGGCGAGGAAGATCAATTTTATATTCGTGAGCACCACGAGCCCATTATTTCGGAAGAAGTCTTTGAAGCCGCACAGGAAATTTTGCGGCGGCGTGCAAAGCCCCGCAGCCTTAACGTGGACGGCAAACGTGAAAAGTTCAGCCGGAAATACGCTTTTAGCTGCATGATAGAATGTGGTTTCTGTGGTGGCACCCTGACAAGGAGGAGTTGGCATAGTAGTTCACAGTATAATAAAGCTATCTGGCAATGTGTTGTCTCCACCAAAAAAGGAAAAAAGTTCTGCCCGGAGAGCAAGGGCGTTGACGAAAGAACGATTGAGCGGGCTTTTGTAGAATCTTATCGCCTCTTGTGCCAGAATAACAAGGATGTTCTGGACGAGTTTATGAAACGGACAGAAGAAACTCTTTCTGAAAGCAACGCGGGCAAGCGTCTTGCGAAAGCCGAAAGAGATATTCACGCTCTGGAAGTCAAGAAAAACAAGCTGGTTGATATGCGTCTTGAAGATACCATCGACAAGGAGACCTACGACCGAAAGTATTTGGACCTGTCCAGCCAGATTGAGCAGTTGCAGAAAGAGTGTGAAAGCCTGCAAGATGCAGCCGAAACCGAATCTACAATGCGCAAGCGTGTTGCCATGTTCCGGCAGACCCTTGAACAGAACGAGGTTCTGGACACCTTTGACCGACATATTTTTGAAAGTATAGTTGAAAAAGTAATCGTGGGCGGTTATGATAGTAATGGGAACAAAGACCCCTATATGATTGTCTTTGTTTACAAGACCGGGTTCAAAAACAGTGTGGACGGCAAGAATTTCAAGCCGCTTCGCAAGAATAGCAAGGAGAACCACTCCCCTGCTGTTTTGTGTTCCCATGCTTCTAACGAGGCTGAATCCATGTGTTCCGATTCTAGCAACGACACATTGCGAAGCGGTTCTCCTTTTGACCAAACTCAATGTCGAGCGGCACATCGAAGTGGACGTTAACATGGAGGAGTTGGATGTGACTGCTGCGGAAAGCAAGGCGACTTACAACGAGATTCGGGAGTATGTATGGGAACACCACCAGTTGAAGGTTTCCAATCTCTATATCGCACAGGTGAAGCTGAAACACGGCATTATTGAGCGGGAGAATTACCATAAAGCGAAAAACGAGAATGCAAAGCAGCCTAAGTGTCCGAAGGAAAAAGAGGATGCGATTGTGGAGGCATTAAAGCATTTTCAGATGATTTGATACGCAATCACCCCAGAGAGAATAGCCTCTTGTGCGTTCTCTCTGGGGTGATTTTTGCGTTATGCTACTTCCGGGTAGCGCATATATACATACTCGTAGATTTTCTTCTGGTAGGTCTGGATATCGCTTACATCATAGCTATTGGGAAGTTCTTGCCAAAGGGTATTGCGAATCAGGTTATCCACAATCGCCTTAGTTTCCTGCTTGTCCGTCCAATGATCAAGTTTAGCGATCTGCTGTTTGATTTTTATCAGTAAGTCCACGGACACCTTTTTGATCGTTTCAATTTCCTGCTTCGTGAGGTTCTCCGAAAACAGCAAATCATACACCGAAAGCTCCTCATCGCTGGAAAAGCCCTCACGCACATAGCGCTGCTGCTCCGTGTCCAGTGAACTTGCAAGCTCCATCAGATCCATGAAGGTTTTCTCAATGGTTGCCCGGTTCTGCTCTGCATTATAGGCATCTATGATCTCCTGATAGCGGTCATAATAATCAATGCGCTGCGGGTTTGCAAACAGCATTTTCGCCAATTGCTGATTCACCAGTTCATCCAGATCGCGCAGCAAGAGATTCTTCCGCCGGGTGTGGGCAAACTCCCGGCTCAGCAGCTCAAAATCAATTTTGCTGATGTCAAACTGCCGGGAAGGTACAGCCTCCTGATCCGGCTTTTCCACATGGATGTACTCGTTGACGATGCCGTTGATCTGCACCATCAGGTCGGTATTGTCCGCGTGTTTCCGCTTCTGCTGCAAGCCCTCGTAGATGGCGAGAATTGCGTTTTTCCGGGCGCGCACGGTATCGTCCACATCGTCACGGTCTGCGTAGCGGAACAGCCGCGCCAGCTCAGACGCATAGGTCTGGAAGGTTTTCTTGGTTTCCAACGTCTCGCACATTGCGTTGGCTGCATCCTGTACAAGGTTCATCTTTTCAAAGTCCTGTGCGTCCACCAGTTCCTGCAGCCGGAACCCGTGTTCTGCCAGAAAGCCGTCCGTTTCTCCGATGACCGTACGGATACGCTGAATCAGCTTCGTTTTGTCCACCGTTGGGTCAATGCCCGCCGGGCTGTTCTTGCTGACCGTATAATCTGCCAGAGCCTTGCGCAGCGCCTTTACGATACCAATATAGTCCACGATCAGGCCGTTGCTCTTGCCCTCCGAAACACGGTTTGCACGAGCAATAGTCTGCATCAGGGTATGGGCTTTCAACGGCTTATCCAGATACAGACAGGACAGACACTTTACATCAAAGCCCGTCAGCCACATGGCACAGACGAACACCACCCGGAACGGATTCTTTCTGTCCTTGAATTCTTTATCCAACTCCCGTTTTTCCATTTTGGCACGGTGCGGCAGAATATCCAGCCCCCACTTTTTGAAGGTCTGCACCTCGTTCTGCTCCTGACTGATCACCACTGCCATTTCGGTTTCTTTCATCCATGCCAGTTTACGGGCAAGCTCCTGTGCTTCCTGCTGGGTCGCTGTACCCTGCCGGACTTCCAGTTCCCTGATCTTTGCCCGCCAGCATTCCTGCACATAGTTATACATCCGCACACAGGTGACCTTATTCAGGCAGACAAACATCGCCTTGCCGCTGGTCCAAAGGTCAGAGTAATGCTCCACAAAATCCTTTGCAATGGAGCGCAGCCGTTCATCTGCGGTGAGAATATGGATTTCCTTTGCAAACTCGCGTTCCAGCTTTTCCTCCTGCGAGGGATCAAGGTCGGCTGCTTCAATGGCATCCAGAATCCGCCCGGTGATCTCCGGCTTGTCCAACTGGGCGATCTTATCCGCGCGGTTCTCATAGTACAGCGGTACCGTTGCGCCGTCCTCCACTGCCCGCTTGAAATCATACACCGACAGATACCCGCCAAAGGTGCGTTCCGTGATATGATCATCCGCCAGAAGCGGTGTACCGGTAAAGCCGATGCGGGACGCCGTGGGCAGCAGGTGCATCATGTTGTCTGCAAAAATGCCGTACTGGCTACGGTGGGCTTCATCCGACAAAATCAGAATGTCGTGATCCGGGTAGATGGGCGGCTCCTTGGGCAGATTGAACTTCTGGATCAGGGTAAACACAAAGCTGGGGTTGCCCTGCAGCTTTTTTACAAGGTCTGTACCGCTGGATGCAATGAACTGTGAAGCCTTTGTCTTGCCCAGCAGACCGCAGTTTTCAAAGGTATCGCTGATCTGCCGGTTCAGCTCGTCACGGTCGGTCAGCACCACAATGGTGGGCGAGCCTGCAAACTTGCGCCGGATCTTCTGCGCCAGAAAGACCATGGAGTAGCTTTTGCCTGACCCCTGCGTGTGCCAGAACACACCCAGCCTGCCGTCTTTCAGTTTGCGGTTCTCGTAAGCACTGACGGCCTCGTTGACGCCGAGATACTGGTGGTTGCGGGCCAGAATCTTGGTGGTGCGCCCACCGGAATGGTCGTAAAGGATGAAATTTTCCAGCAGATCGAGGAAGGTCTTTTTCTCGCAGATGCCCCGCAGCATGGTTTCCAGTTCCACGCTGCCTGCATCGCTTTCCTTCAGACGCTTCCACTCGTGGAAAAACTCGTACTTGCTGCCAAGCGTGCCCACCTTGGCTTCCAATCCATTGGACAGCATGAGAAAGGCATTGTAATAGAACAACTGCGGAATGGTATCGAGGTGCTGCAAGCTGACCTCCTGAATCGCCTTGCGGTCATCGCTGGAAAGCTCAAACAGATACCAGTTCCGGTAGTTGTCTATGTAGGCGTTCTGCACATCCACGGTGGGCTTTTTCAGCTCGATAAACAGCAGCGGAATGCCATTGACAAAGCCCACAATGTCTGTCCGGCGGCGGTACAGCTGCGAGTGGATCTTCATTTCTTTTACGGCGAGGAAATGATTATTTTTCGGTTTTTTGAAGTCGATCACCGCCGCACTCCGCGTTTCGGTGCGGCCATCCAGCCGCTTGACCGTCACCGGGATGCCATCCCGTAGCAGAAAATACTTTTCCTCATTGATCTGCATCAGGGATGCGGTGGAAACGTGCGCCGTAAATTTCTTCTGCACCTCGTCCAGCTGGTTCGGGGTGAGCCACGGGTTCAGCCGCAAAAGTGCCTGCCGAAAATACCGGGTCAGCAACACTTCCCCATAGCCGGTGCGGCCCAACGTCCCGTCTGGCCCCAGCTTTTCGGAGTTGTAAGCCAGCACGACCTCCCAGCCCAGAACGTTTTGCAGCAGGTTGCCTGCGCTGTTCTGAACAAGGACATTTTCGGAGTATTCGCGGCTCATAGGATCACCTCACCTTATATCATATCAGGGATTGTAGAATCACATCTTTTAGCATTTGTATGTGCCAAAATTTCGCCAACTTTCGTTATTGAGAAACTCGTTGGAATTTCATCCCACCATCCATGTATTTCTTTTAGAACTGGGTACGAATCCCACTTCTTCACAAATGCTTCATTGACTTGTTTCTGTTTATTAGCATCTGTTTCATATAGTTTCCAAACTGCTTCAAATACTTGCTTTTCTTTTGAAGTTATCGGCTTTCCTATTCCTTGATGTATAACCCGCAGGGTTTCAATTTGGTCAAAACTTCTTATATCAATTCTAACAAAACCATCCAAAAATTCATTAGGTTTCAAACAGGTTTCTGCATTCAATGAAATTTCTTGCAATAGCTCTGACGCTTTGTGATATTCTTCGGATTCCTTTTTTATTCCTATACATGCATATCCGTTTAGCACCTTGGGATAATAGTCAATAAACTTCTTAAAACCTCCCATTGAAGACATTCTTATTGCACCCAATGTATCGAGATGGTCTAACCAATCCTCCCCTTTGGGCAATTCTTGATATACAAGTTTTCGGTACACTTCCTCCAACACTTCTAATCCGTACGTAACATCACCTGTAATCGGTGCAAATCTTTCTAACACATGTGCTACTGTCAATCCACATAGAGCATCATTGTCAATTTGTCCAACAATTTCAACTGCCTTATTTATTCCCACATAATTCTTTCTACTGTCCCCTTTCTCGACATGGCAAACTAATAGTTCTGTTAACAAATCATAGTCAGCTTTTTCATCAGTCACCGCCGCCGACTGTTGAGCTTTTCTAAGGATCTGCTGAAATGCCGGATCTGCAAAAGCTTCAAGCATCCCCTTAACTTCATTAACACGGGGCAATACAGAATTTTCCCAGTTTGTAATTCTCTCATTGGCTTTTGTGTATGCTTCTTTTGTATACTCCTCCAATGCTCTTGGAACCATTTCATTAAAAACCGTTCTAACTCTTTCTTCTGAAACACCCTGATTGATAACAATTGTACCAGCCTGAACTAGCTGACTTCCCTCACCGGCCTGTTGGCTCTGTTTGTTAACGTCCACGTTTTATACCTCCAATCTGCACCTGCTCTGCATTATCACCGGCTTTTTGGCTTTGTTGAAAATTGTTTTTTATCTTTCCTCCATCTTTGGAAACATCTTCATTTTCCAGTGTAAACTCCTGTCGCTGTTTAACATTGTCTCCGCCAGTCTGTTTCTGTTTAACGTTTTTATGTATACCTATCTTATATCCGATCGCTCCGCCAATCAAGGTTCCTACGATTAAAGAAAAAATTGTCGAACCGATTCCATCAAATACCCATGTTATCCACTCTGGCATAGATCATACCCTCCATTTTTCATTCAACAGTTTCGTTAGCCGCTTTCATATACCAAAAGAATCTCTCTTTCCCGTTTTCTCTTGTATTTCTTTCATTTGCTCATCAAACGCTTTTTCGCCTATTTTAGCAATACAATGCAATTTTAATCCTTGTTCATACTGTCCTAGGAGTGCGTATAGCTGGCTATCTGATGCTGCTGAAAAAGGTGCCCAACTTGTCGCACCCTGCGCCATTTCCAAGGCCGAAATTTCCATCAGCGCACTCATTTTTGCATCTCGCAACGCTTCGTTCATTCCATCTCTGGTCGGATTCTTCATTTGAGCACGAAGTTTTTGAATTTTATTCATCGCATCTTTTACGTCCTTAAGATCATTTGCTTCGGAACAATATTTATTAAGCGGATTTGACATATTATGAACACCCCTTTCATCAAAGCCCATGAAATTAATTTTATTACTGTCCTATTTTTAACAGCAACGGCAATAACGCAATCCCCACATCACAGCTCTTATCTGCCAGCCACGTCAAAACAGGCTTTACCTTTTCCCATTTTGACTTCTTGCTGTCTTTGGACTTTACCACTTCTTCAATCTCAAAAATTTTATCCAGCACTTCCTGTGTCTGTTCATTTGTGAGTGAAGTCATTTCTTCTACTTCTTTGCGTACCTGCTCAAATGTAATGTTCACATTCACGCTGTTAGTCACATTGACGACCTGAGAATTGGAAACTTCCGGCTTGGGCAACTGTACCGCATTCATCTGGTACTTATATGTTTCCAATTTTGCCTTCATCATCTTCAAATTAGATAACACATACTTTTGAGGATTCTGGGCCAAATGTCCATAAGCAATATGTGTTCCATCACTTGTAGAGCACCACAAACCATCACACCACTTGTTGATGCAAGCTTGATACCTTGCATCAATCTGACGATGTAGTTCAAATAACTCTTCTGCACTTAAGTTTCGAACATTGTCTAGTCTTTTAATGTCAGCACACACCATATCATAAAATTCTTTTGGCATATCCATGGTATCACACCTCCACTTCCCCACTCATGAACTTTGGCAACAGTAAATCTCTCGCTGTTTTTAATCTATCATTTTGCTTTTCCAAATTTTTAATTTTCTGATATTGTGGTTCTGCAATCTTCGCAAACACATCTTGCAATTTCTTTTCCGGCTCAATTACTTCAATATTGGAAAGCACATTTCGATTTAATGTCGGGATGGCGCCCCCATTATTTAGCGATGCAAAGTCCACTGTTTGTAGCAAGCTGTAAACAAAAAATATATTATGTCCCTTGTAATTGCTTATGTAAAGTGATGTATTATGTGGCCAAAAATCATCCCAAACCAATTGGTATTTTCCCAAACTTCCAGAACGACCTGTTACAATACCTGGCCCTTTAATTTTGAACTCGTTGTGATAGCCGATTATCGAGGTTGAACCAATAACTGGATATCGTCCAGCTTTCATCTCGTTTTTTGTTAAATCATATCCTCGATGAAACGTCAATATCCCATTGATATTTGTCCTGCTCCACCCCTCCGGCACACCGTCCACAATTTTCGTGTTTTCATGCCCCGGAAATCGCAAATCCACAAACCACTCTTTATAAAGCCGTTGGGCAGCTTCTTCCAGCAATTTGATTTGTTTCTGGTTGTTTTCAATCAGGTCGTCGTAAGCAGAGAGAATATCAGCGATATGTTTTTGACTTTCCAATGATGGAACATCAATTTTTATATTTCTCAATGAACCTAAACTTACTGTACGCTGAGCAGCTCCAATTGCAACTGCGTCAGCTTTTGCATAAAAGTCTCTGCTCAACATTGTATAAAACAGGAATCCACTGTCAACAATATCTTCTTTTGGACGTAAAATCGCAATATGTCGCTGAAAAACAAATGGTCTTTCTTCCTTTATCAGAACAGGAATTCCAAATGAACCGACCACAGAATAAAGTACGTCTCCTTTACGAACTTTTCTCTTTTCATCCAAAGACTGATAATATTCTTTTGGAACAAACATCGTGTCAGAGAAATCCAGCTGATTCATTGAATTTATATTTGAAATCGTCACAAATGGAATGCCCTGTTGTGCCTTCGGTGGAGGTTGATGGTCTCCATCTGAGATACTATAACAGCAATCTTCAAGTCTCACCTTTTCCCACTTCATACCCCCATCTCCTCCAGATTCTTCGAGATGGTTTCCATCAGGCGGTTGGACTCTGCCTGCAATTCCAGCAGTTCCTTGTGGATCTCCTTCATCCGCTGGGCAAAATCCACGCCGTCATCCTCCACAGGTGCAACGCCCACATAGGCGCCGGGCGTCAGGGATGCGCCCTTTTCGTTGAGGATGGTGTCTCGGCTTGCCACCTTGCACAGGCCGGGAATATCCTGATAAACGCCCTCGCCAAACTTTTCGGTGAGCCAGACGGCCTCCTTGGCAACGGTCAGCTTCTCGTTGAGGGCTTCCAGTTCCTTGTCGAACTTTTCCTGCGTAGTCTTGCGCTCCTTGCGGGGCGCTGCATCCACAGCGGCTTTGGCTTCTTCCCGCTTGGCCTGCACGTTTTGTTCCAGTGCGGCCTGAATCTCTGCAAAGGGGCGGTCGTCCGCCAGCTCTGCGTGATACTCTGTCAGAAGCACCTTGTACTTGTCCACCTCGCCACGATAGAGCCAGACAATGGCGTTGAGGTTCTTCAGCTGCCAGTCGCTCCACTCGTTCTGAGTGCGGTCCACCACGGTATAATAATTGCGTGCATCGATGAACAATACGGTGTCCAGCAGATGTTCCGGCTTGCCCTTATCCAAAAACCACAGCGAACAGGGCAAACTTTTGGTGTAGAAGAAATTGTTGCCCACGCTCATCATCACGTCCACATGGCCGGTCTGGATGAGCTTTTCACGGATGTCCTTGTCTTTGCTCTGACTGTCGTCGGTAGCCGAGGACGCCATCACAAAACCCGCACGGCCATGCTCGTTCAGGTAGGAGTAGAAATAGGACACCCACAAATAGTTTGCGTTGCCGATCTCCTTGGCCTTGTTCACGCCGGGCAGGCCAAACGGCAGCCGTCCGGCACTCTGCGCCGACTCCGACTTGACCTTGTCCACGTTAAACGGCGGATTTGCCATCACATAGTCACAGCAACCGTTCAGGTTGTGGGCATCGTGATAGAAGGTATTGGCTTCATCGCCGGACTTGATCACGCCGGTCAGGCCATGCACAGCCATATTCATCAGGCAGAGCTTGGCATTGTACTCCACCTTTTCCTGTCCGTAGAAGGTCATGGTGTTGTTGGCGATCATACCCGCATGGTTTACAAAGTCGCCGGTTTGCACAAACATACCGCCGCTGCCGCAAGCCGGGTCCAACAGAACGCCGTGGGCAGGCTCCAGCACATTGACAATCATTTTCACCAGCGATTTCGGCGTAAAGAACACGCCGTCATCCTGTGCCACATTTTTGGCAAACTTATTCAAAAAGTACTCGTAGATACGGCCGATCACATCGCCGCCCACATCGTCCAACGCATCATTGTTGAAGATGCGCAGCAGTTCCCCCAGCAGTTCATCCGAGAAGATGGTGTAGTCCTTCGGCAGAACGCCCTGCAGCTGCTCGCTCTGCTGCTCCACCAGTTCCATGGCATTGTTCACCACTTCGCCCAGACTATTCAGAGGATTGCCCTCGATGCCGGTCAGCCCCTGTTCCGGGATGTTGGCGGGCAAATTGACTAAGTAATTGTACTGCGCCTCCTTGGGCAGAAACAGTGCACTCTTCTCGGCAAAGTCGCTCTGTTCCACCGGCAGCACCCGGCCACCGCGCATGGGACGGTCTTTCAGGATCTCCTGCTCCACCAGTTTAAAGCGGCTGTACGCATACCGCAGAAAAATCAGTCCCAGCACCGGCATACAGTATTGGTTCGAGGTGAGTTTAGAGCCTGCACGCAGCAGATCTGCCGACTCCCACAGGTCAGCTTCCAGTTTTTTGACGTTCACATTATTTGCCACGAGGGGGTTCCTCCTGTTGTTTGGATTTTCATTTTCTATTGTATCACAGTTTTCTGCAATGTTCATCTTTAATCATCGCCATTTTCTTTTTTGACTGGAAAAAGTTGTTTACCAATGGCTGACAATGTGTTAGAACCATATACTTTCTCATTTGGAGACGCTAATCCTGCATCCATCGAATGCAGTTTAAGGGTTTGGGATTTCCCAACAAGTATTTTGCAACGCAAAAGAAGCAGATTCGCAACCTTTCTAGCCGATGTGATCGAGAAGTACGCATCTGTCTTGGAAATAGACAAAGCAGAATCCTTATCAAACAACGAAAATCAACAAGATGCTGTTGATACCGCTCTTGCAGCATGATATAATATTCTTGTAATATTTGTCCCAACGCAGTGGTAAGGTCTCCCCTTCCACTGTATTACATACACGGAACGAGGTGCTTAAAATGAATCGTCCAGATGACTCTCCTAAAAATTCCATCCTCATTTACACCACAGAAGATGGCCTGACCAAAATTGATACTACCTTTGACGGTGACACTGTCTGGCTTTCCATTGACCAGATGGCTGAGTTGTTCCAACGTGACAAATCCACAATTTCCCGTCACATCAAAAACATTTTTGCAGAGGGTGAGCTTGAACGAGATTCAGTTGTTGCAAAATTTGCAACAACTGCCGCAGACGGAAAGACCTATCAGGTCGAATTCTACAATCTTGACGTCATTATTTCTGTTGGTTATCGTGTCAAATCCAAACGAGGCACACAGTTCCGTATCTGGGCAACTGGCATCCTGAAGGAATATATGCGCAAGGGATTTGCGCTGGATGACGAGCGCCTGAAAAATCTGGGTGGCGGTGGATATTTCAAAGAGAAAGAGCTTCGCGCTATGGGGCAGTTGGTTTCCGGTTATCTGGATTTTGCTGAGCGTCAGGCAGAGCGCGAACAGCCCATGACAATGCAGGATTGGGCAAACCACCTTGATCGTATTCTGACTATGAGCGGTGAACAGTTGCTTATTGGCAATGGCAGCGTTACTCACAAGCAGGCAGTAGACAAGGCTACTACCGCATATCGGAAATACAAAGCTAAAACCCTCAGCGATGTGGAGCAGGATTATCTGGATTCCCTTAAGTTTTTGGAGCAGAAAATCGACAAGAAATAACTGTAGCGTAAGGATTTCTTATGTCACAGGAAAAAACAAAAGTTTACATTTACACTCGCGTGTCTACCACGATGCAAATCGACGGCTATTCGCTGGATGCCCAGAAAGCCCGGATGAAAGCATACGCTGACTTCAACGATTACCCGATTGTTGGCGGGTATGAGGATGCCGGTAAATCGGGCAAATCCATCGAAGGCCGTGCCTCTTTTTGCCGAATGATGGAGGACATCAAATCAGGAAAAGATGGTGTTTCCTACGTTTTGGTGTTCAAACTGTCTCGGTTCGGCCGCAATGCCGCCGATGTGTTGTCTACCTTGCAGGTCATGCAGGATTTCGGGGTCAACCTCATCAGTGTGGACAGCATGGCCTACAGCATCCTGATGATCCCCGCAAGTCCCTTTGTGGGTTCCGTGGGCGATCTCTTCGGGCAGGCGGGTGCTGGGCTTGCCCTGCTGGGCGTCCTGACCGCTGCCAGCGGGACGGCGGTACTGGCCAAGCGCCGGAGCTGAGTTTTATCACAAAACGCAAAAGACCGCTGCGGCCTCCGGAGAGATCGCAGCGGTCCTTTCTTTTATGCTCAGTAGCACTTTTTGCAAGCCGTGAATCCGCGGGATTTTGCAGTGGACAGGCTCACTTTCTCAGGGCCTTTCATTCCGCTGCAGTTGGGGTTGCTGTGGTACTTCTTGCCGCCATGGGTGGGGATCCACACCATCTGGCTGGTCGTCTGGCCGGAAGATGCACTGCCCGTGCTCTTTTTGCTGCCGGAAGTGGTCGTGGTCTTTTTGCTGCTGGCGGCAGCGGCGGCCTTCTGGGCATCCAGCTTTTTCTGCCCGTCCGTGTACAAAGCTGTCGTGTCGCTGGTGGTGCCGTTCAGCAGCACCGAGCCATTCTGGATGTCCAGAATGGGCATGCCGTTCACGTCCAGTGTGCCGGCATACACGCCGTACAGGGTCATCTGCTGTGCCGGGGCCGCCGCCTTGAAGGCATCAAATTTCGACTTCTGCACGGCCACATACCACACGCCGTCGGCGGTGTCAAAGCCAAAAACAAATGCAGTATCGTTGCTGGTAGCCGCACTGTAATTGGGCGTACCGGTAAT
>OGPG01001894.1_pt1 | contig 13292 bp, 7 predicted proteins | sample 1552851 | NCBI WGS metagenome assembly OGPG01 (sample SAMEA2579909, study PRJEB22360) | human gut metagenome | biome: human gut; feature: human-associated habitat; material: faeces | place: Denmark | collected 2008/2010 | reverse complement strand
ATGTTCTTTTTCCGAGTTGGCTCGGTTCACGATTAACTCGGCGGCGGTATGACCGTGTACGGCATAATGTATCTTATTTTGTACCTTTTGGAAAAAGAGGCGGGTGGTTGGTGCGTCACGATTATAGTCAATAGCGGTAGCATAGATATCGGTCAACTTTTGGTAAAAGTGACGCTCGCTTAACCGTATCTCCCGTATCTCGGCTAGTAGATGTTCAAAATAATCTTCACCGATGAAAGAGCCGTTCTCCATACGCTTCTTGTCTATCACATAACCACGGATAGCGAATTGACGGATGACCGATGTGCACCATTGGCGAAATTGTGTAGCACGAACGCTGTTTACACGATAACCGACAGAAATGATCGCATCAAGGTTATAAAACAATGTTTTTCGGGATACTTGCCGTCCGCCCTCGATTTGAACTACCGAGAAAAACTCGGTAGTTGAATCTTTCCGTAATTCACCGGATGTAAAGATGTTCTTTAGGTGTAATCCGATATTGTCTGTAGAGCAGTCAAACAGGGTAGACATCGCTTTCTGCGTGCACCAGATGGTTTCGTTATGATACATTACCTGTATGCCATCTTCCTTGCCTTCTAGCATGAAGATAAGGAATTCCGCCGTGCTATTTCGAATTTCGAATTTCTTCGCCATATACTTTTCTTTCCTCTTGTTTAGCGACTCCTGTACTTCTTTGGTGGCATACTGGTCGCTCCATATTTAAGACAAATGTACGAAAATTATCAGTTTGTCTGAAAGTATAGGAGAGAAATCCTTCTATTTATGTACATTTGTGGATTAACCATTTAAACATTCATGTGTATGATACGGTCTATCGGTTTATTCTGCGTACTTTGTCTCTTGTCTCTCTTGACAAGTTGTCATACGACAAGCTCCACGGATCAAGATCTTCCTCCTTATAATCCGAACGTGGAGGCGTTCACTACCGGGAAGATTTCCCGGTATTCTCCCGTTTACTTGATCTTTAATCAAGAGATCCCGGCGGAGCGGTTAAAGGCGGACCGATTGGGGAAACTCGTGCGCCTCAAGCCCGATGTGCCGGGACGATGGGCTTTCGAGAATAACCGGACGTTGGTATTCAAGCCGGAGAAAGGCTTTGAGCGAAACACCTCTTATCAGGTGAACGTCGATTTGTCCGAATGGTTTGAGGCGGAAGGTAAGGATAAGCGGTTCGCTTTCGGTTTTACCACGCTCCCTTTAGCTCTTCGGGGGAATCTGGAGTCGATGGATATCAACAAGAAAAACGAGAATGGGTACGATCTGACAGCCGTACTTTTCACGCCGGATAAGGAATCTCCGGGGACCGTGGAGTCGTTGGTGGATTTCTCGGAGAAGGTAGACGCTACTTGGCAACACAGCCCGGATGGGAAGAAACATGAGGTAACCTTGACCAATGTTCCCGCCGGGATGAAGGGGGAACGGATACTTAGGCTTTCCGTCTCTTCTAATAAACTAGGCGTGGAAAAGGCCGATGTAGTGACGGTGAGCATTCCGGATCAGAATGATTTCTCGGTGTACGACGTGACGTATGTGTCCGAGCCGGAGCGTTACGTGGAGGTTGCTTTCACGAAGTTATTGGATGTGGCCCAAGATATGAGAGGCTTGGCCTTTATCGCCGAGAATACGTCGGAGACCGTAACCGTGGATGGCAACAAGCTACGTCTATATCCGGATGCCGATTTGTGGAAAAAGGGCGTGATGAATATCCACCTGAACCAAGGCATCCGCAGTAAGAGCGGCTTGAACCTGAAAGAGGCTGTCGTGCGTCAAATAATCCTAGATGAGCAGAAACCCGGCGTCCGTTTTATCGGGAAAGGAGTGATCATCCCGCAATCCACGCAATTATCCGTTCCTTTCCAAGCGATTTATTTGCGAGGGGTTACGGTGAGCGTTATCAAGATATTGGAGCAGAATATCGGTCAGTTCCTGCAATCGAACAACTTGGATGAGTCCGGGGAGCTGATGCGTGTCGGACGCTTGATCGCCCGTAAGACGATCTTCTTGGATGAAGAGGGTCTTGATTTATCCCGGTGGAATACCTTCGCGATCGATTTGAAACGATTGATCGAGCCGGAACCGGGCGCTATCTACCGTCTGGAGCTTTCGTTTGACCGTTCTTTGTCTGTTTATCCTTGCGGGAATGATACGGTGGTCCTCTCGAAGGAACAGATCTTGGCCTCGGATGAGATCCGTTTCAAGGAAGAGTCCGCCCGTTTTGACGAGGGAGGGTATTACTATTATCGCCAGTATGATTGGTCTGATTATAATTGGGAGAAACGGGATGATCCTTGCTCGGACAGTTATTATTTTAATAAGGTGGAGGGAAAGAATGTCTTGGCTACTAATTTAGGACTGGTCGCCTTGATGGGGCAGGATAATGATATGACCGTGTTGGTGCATAACATACAGAGTACGGAGCCGGAGCGAGGAGTTACGGTTACCGCCTATAATTACCAACACCAAGCGTTGGCCTCGGGCACGACCGATGACAAGGGACAGGTACGGCTGGATCTCTCCTCGGGACGTTCGTTCTACCTGATCGCCTCACAGGGAACCCAACGTTCCTATCTGCGGGTGGATAACGGATCGGCTCTCTCGCTCAGTTCGTTCGATGTATCGGGCGAGGTCGTCCAGAAAGGGATCAAGGGCTTTATCTATGGTGAGCGAGGCGTATGGCGTCCGGGTGATACGTTGCATCTGGGCTTTATGCTGAACGACCGGGCGAAGCAATTGCCGGCAGAGCATCCGGTGGTGATGGAGCTGTACAACCCGTTAGGGCAAATGTATGCTCGTAAGACGCAGACCCGTGGCGAGCTGGGGCTTTACGCCTTCGATTTCGTTACCGAGGCGGATGCCCCCACGGGTGCGTGGAATGTGAAGGCACAAGTGGGTGGGGTCTCTTTCTCGAAGCGCTTACGCATCGAGTCCATCAAGCCAAACCGCCTGAAGATCGCCTTATCCATGCCGGAGAAGACCTTGTTGCGTGGTGAGCCTATGGATGCCCGCCTGCATGTGGAATGGCTGCAAGGAGCTATCGCCCGTAACTTGAAATATGATATACAAGGTACCTTTATCGCCACCCCGACTACCTTCGAGGGCTATAAGGGTTTCTATTTCGACGATCCTTCCCGTGTATTTAATACGGAAGAGAGTAAGCTGATCTCCGGTGTTACCAATGAGCGGGGCGATGCCACGGTACAAGCCCGCTTCGAGCTGGGTTCTACCGCTCCCGGAATGTTGCTGGCAAACCTAGTGACCCGGGTATATGAGGAATCCGGCGATTTCAGTATCGACGCGGATCGGATGCTTTACTCGCCTTATCGCCGGTATGCCGGTCTCAAGTCTCCGCAGAAAGATAAGGAACAACTAAATACCGGAACCAATTACACCTACGAGGTCGCTTCTGTTGATTATTTAGGGAAACCGCAAGCGAATACGGAATTAGATGTGAAAGTATATAAGGTCTACTGGTATTGGTGGTGGGACTCCAACAGTAGCGGTCTGGCCAATTACGTATCGGATTCCTACAATAAGCCGGTAAAGACATTTACCGTCCGTACGGATGGGGACGGCCGGGGTACGTTCCAGCTCTCGTTCCCGGATAAGGAGTGGGGAACGTATTTCATCTCCGTGAAAGATAAGGAGAGCAAGCACTCTACGGGAGTGATGAGTTATTTCGACTGGCCTTATAACGAGGGCCGACGTAACACCGATGGCAGCGAGTCCGCCACGATGCTTAGTTTCAAGACCGATAAGGATAGTTATACGCCCGGAGAGAAGATGGTAGTCACCTTCCCCTCTACGAAAGGAAGCCGTGCGATTATCAGTATAGAGAACGGCGTGCGTGTCCTTTCCTTGACGGAACATACGTGCGAGGATAAACAAACGACCGTGAGACTGGATGTGACGAAAGATATGCAGCCGAACGCTTACGTCTATATCACCCTTTTGCAGCCTCATGGCATCACGAAGAACGATTTGCCGATCCGCTTGTACGGCGTGGTCCCGTTCACGGTAACTTCTCCGGAGAGCCATCTGACTCCGGTCATCCAATCTCCCGCCGAGCTGAAACCGGATGCCTCTTATACCGTCTCCGTCTCCGAGAAGAATGGAAAGGAGATGGCTTATACGCTGGCGATCGTGGATGAGGGCTTGCTGGACCTGACCCGTTTCCGTACGCCGGAGCCTTGGAAGGCGTTTAACGCCCGGGAAGCGTTGGGCGTGAATATATGGGATTTGTATAACTACGTGGTTGGCGCTTATGGCGGCCGTATCGAGCAATTGTTCAGTATCGGCGGCGACGATGCGCTGAACAAAGGCCCGAAAGCGATCGTGAACCGCTTCAAGCCCGTGGTGCGATTTGACGGCCCGTTCTTGCTGAAGAAGGGGAAGACCGCCCGGCATACCTATCAGATGCCGAATTATAACGGGCGTGTCAAGATCATGGTGGTAGCCGGAAACGGGGAGGCTTATGGACATGCCGATAAGAGCGTGATGGTACGTAAGCCCGTAATGCTGCTAGGAACCTTGCCCCGGGTGATCGGCGTGGGCGAGGAGATGGTAGTACCCGCTACGGTATTCGCTACCGAGGATGGCGTAGGGGCCGTGAATGTATCTATCGCTTGCAGCTCGAATATGGAAGTGGTCGGCGAGGCGACGAAGAGCTTGAGCTTCGAGCGGAAAGGGGATCAGCAAGCCTCGTTCCGTATCCGGGTGAAGAAGAACCCGGGTATCGGGAAGGTAACGATAACCGCTACGGGTAAAGGGGATAAATCCGTTTATGAGACGGAACTGGAGATCCGTACGGTACGCCGCCCGCAAGTGAAAGTTACCGCCGCTACCTTGGAGGCCGGCAAGTCTTGGAAAGAGACGGTTGCGATGCCGGGTGCCACGGGTACGAACCAGTTGACTTTGGAAGTGTCGGATATCGCCCCCGTGAACGTATCCTCACGTCTATCTTATTTGTTGGGTTATCCGCACGGATGTCTGGAACAGATCACCTCGAAAGGATTCCCGCAGCTTTATATCTCCTCGTTTACGGATTTGACCCCTCAACAGGCGAAATCTACGGAGGAAGCCGTGAAAGAGGTGATCCGCCGTCTGCGCTCTTACCAGACCGTAGATGGGGCTTTCGCCTATTGGCCGGGTGGAACGAGCAGCAATGGCTGGGGTACGGTTTACGCTACTCATTTCTTGCTGGAAGCCTCGAAGAAAGGCTACTTGGTTCCCGAGGCCATGAAACAAAGCGTATTGAATAATCTACGCCGGGTAGCCCGTAATTGGAAGCCGGCTACCTCTTATTATATGGATTCGGAAGAGACTACCCAAGCCTATCGCCTGTATGTATTGGCTTTGGCCGGGTCGCCGGAGATGGGTGCCATGAACCGCTTGAAAGAGATGAAAGACTTGGCCTCCATGAGTCGCTGGTCGCTAGCTTCCGCCTATGCCTTGGTCGGCCGTGAGGATGTCGCTCAAGACTTGATCAGTAAGACGACGGCTCTTCCTTCCGGTTATTCCGAGTATGACGAGACGTTCGGCAGTGATGTCCGGGATCAATCCATCCAGTTAATGACGCTTTGCTTGTTGGATAAAGGCAAGGAGGCCGCTACTTTGGTGGAAGAGTTGTCCAAACAACTTTCTTCGGATGATTGGTTGAGCACACAATCTACGGCATTCGCTTTAGTTGCCTTGTCGGACTACCTAGCTAAATATCGGGTAGACGGGGCCATGGATTTCACGTACGCTTGTGGCGGAAAGGATGGACAGGTGGAAACGGATAAGAATATATGGTCCGAGACCTTATTGGATAAGGCGGGGACCTCGGCGAGCGTCGAGTTGAAGAACACGGGTAAATCTACGCTCTTCGCCCGTATCATAACCGAGGGAATACCGGAGCAGGGAGAGGAAAAAGCGTATGCGAACGGTGTCTCGTTGGCGGTTAGCTATGTGGACTTGAACGGACGTCCGGTCAATGTCGCCCAATTGGAGCAAGGTACGAATTTCTCCGCCGTGGTTACGGTAAAGAACCCTTCGGCCCGGGGATATAATAATTTGGTATTATCGGAGATCTTCCCTGCCGGATGGGAAATACTGAATACCCGTTTCTTGAATGAGTCCGCTACGGACAGCTTGAGCGCCGGAGTGAATTATCAGGATATTCGTGACGACCGTGTTTATAGTTATATAGACCGTCTGCCGGCAGGCAGTCAAGTGACCGTGAAGATCAATCTTTGCGCAGTCTACCCGGGCCGCTTCTACCTGCCTCCGGTGTATTGCGAGGCGATGTACGATTATTTAATCCGTGCGAATACCGCGGGACAAGAAGTTACCGTATTCTAATTTCGTGGGGGGCGGGCAGACCCCGCCCTTATATTTTTTCGAAATTTATTGGATTTATAGTTGTATGCTCGAATAAAACCATTACATTCGCAGCATATTTGAGATTGATTTAAGTTAGTATTAGAAAGTATTGGCTCACAACTTGATTTGTTAGGTAAACTTTTTTAGTCGACATACTCAGCTCAATTAACCATTTAATTAAAGTTTACAAAATGAATCTTTACATTTCAAATCTAAGTTACAACATCTCTGATGAGGACTTAAGACAGTTATTTGCTGATTACGGTGAGATTACTTCAGCAAAAGTTATTATGGATAGAGAAACCGGCCGTTCAAGAGGCTTCGGTTTCGTTGAGCTGAGCGATGATGAGCTAGCTAAAAAGGCTATCGAGGAGTTAAACCAAGCAAGTTATGACGGCAAAGTCATCAATATAACAGAAGCCAGACCTAGAGAGGATAGAGGCGACAGAGGTGGTCGTTTCAATAACAACAGAGGTGGCGGCTACGGTTCCAACAGAGGCGGTGGCTATGGCTCTAACAGAGGTGGCGGTTATGGTTCTAACCGGGACGGTGGAAGATATTAATTCTATCTAGATAAAAATGGAAGAGCGATCAGAGATGGTCGCTCTTTTTTATTTCAAGCGCATAAGCTCGTCCTCTGTCTGTCGTGATCTTTAGGTTACTGTTTTCCTCCACTAAAGGCCGTAGCCTTCGGATCAAGGTGTTCAAGGTCTCGTCGGCGTTGATCTTTCCCGGCCATAAACTTTCGCAGATATCCGAGCGGTTCAAGATATGCGTAGGCGATAGGAAAAACATCTCCATCAAGGCATATTGCTGAGGGGTGAGTTTTAGTTTCTCCTCATTCTCCTTATAGAAGGAGGCGGTCTCGCAAGAAAGGTTCAAATTACCGAAAGAGATGGTCTTTTCCGGATGGATAGATTGGGGCATTATCAGCTCCTTTCTATAACGTTTAAGCAATAAGGGCAGGGTAGCGGATAAAAAGGCAAGCCCGAGGAATAGGCCGGGCAAAGATTTGTCCGATAGCCCGATAACCGCAAGGGTGGAGCAATTGGCGTACCCTTGGAATGAGATCCCGATATGATCCGTGGTAGCATTGGGGCTGTTCGCTATGGATGATGCCCAGATAATCGTATCGCTGGCGATATAATATTCGTTGAGTTTCTTGTTGGTATTAGCGGGAGCGTTTTCGGTTTGAGGATCTCTATTGAGTACGTGGATCACGATTCCCGTTTTCTTCTTGTCGGGCGTATAACTCAATGCGTCGGAAAAGTCCTTGTTATAACTTTCTATGGATACCGGATTGCCGAAAAGCTTGGATAGATTGGCATAGGTGCGTATGGAATCTTGGCTCATCCATAGGTGGGAGTTTTGCAGGATCGTTTGTTGCAACGCTTGATTCAAGTCTGTCACGATCGTTTTCTTGGCTTCCGTATAACTATGGAAACCGAAGCTGAACGAGAGGATCAGCATTAAGGAGGTACCCAAAACGGATAGATTGGCCGATAGTCGTGTATTCATTATTCGCTAGATTAGAATTAACATAAAAAGAACGCTCGAAGGTACTAAATATTATAGAAGGAAAGTATCCTTTTCGATAGGATTCGGGATGAAATAGACATAAATCCTGCTAAATGACCGGATGTCATGGAAATGTCAGCTACTTATCCGGCGATTATTTACGTTGTTGTTGTCTGTTGCCTCTACTTTTGCCCGAAAACAAATCAAATAAGATACGGATATGAAAAGATTTCTGATGATGATGGCCTTGATAGGGCTTGTGGGAAACTGGAACTCGACGTTGACTGCCCAACTCGTCTCTCCCGATTCATTGTATTTGAACGAGGACTTGCCCGAGATAAACATTGTCGCCGTGAAACCCTTGATAAAGGCGGAGGCGGATAAGACTACTTACAGTATCGCCGAGGACCCGGATTCCCGAACCTATACTTTGCTGGAGATGTTGCGAAAAGTCCCTCTAGTGACCGTGGATGGCGAGGATAACGTGAAGGTAAACGGACAATCCAGTTTTAAGATTTATATGAATGGGCGTCCCTCGAATATGTTCTCCAATAATCCCAAGGAGGTCTTGCGTAGTATCCCCGCCAGCATGATCAAGAAAGTGGAGGTGATAACAGATCCCGGTGCCCGTTACGATGCGGAGGGTGTCAGCGGAATCTTGAATATCGTGACGAAAGGAGCGGAGTTCGAGGGATATAACGCGAGTATAAACACTACGGTGATGAACTTATTTAAGAGTGTCGGTGGTTTCGCTACGCTGAAATATGGCCGATTATCGCTTTCCGGAAATTATACGTTTAGCCAACAGTCATCCGAGAGCGAGTCAGATTATCTCCGTACTCAGTCGGAAGACGGTGGGAAGCTCCGGATGCTCTCGGACGTAGACGTGAAATATCCGGCTCATTATGGAAGTCTGGAAGGCAGTTTCGAGATCGATACATTGAATTTAATCTCCTTGTCCGGAAACTTGAATATCGGAAACAGCAACTCTATTTGGAATAGCCATTATAGCAGGCTTGATAAAGAGGGGGAAGAAATCTATGCTTATAACGAGGATATGAGTAAAAAGAACGAATGGGGTAGCGCCTCCTTAAAAGCGGATTATCAGCGTTTATTCAAACGAAATAAGGAAGAGATGCTAACGCTTTCCTATCAGTATGATTATATCCCGAACGATATCTATAGCGTGTTTTACGATAAGGATAAGATGGGTAATGTCTCGTTACCCCAACTGGAGGCCGATTATACCCGGCAAATCAGTCATGCCCGCACCCATGAGCATACGGCCCAGCTTGATTACGTGAATCCTTTTACAAGTATACATTCCATCGAGGGAGGTTTGAAGCTGATTCGGCGTAGCAGTACGAGCCACGCTACTTCGGAGGTAAAGGAGTTGGATGAGGGTGTCTGGTTACCCGCAGATTTACAGCCTTTGGTGGAATATCGGCATGTGCAGAATATATGCTCCGCCTATGCGGGATATGGATTTAAGTATGGTAAATGGAGCTTGAACCCCGGCATTCGTATGGAACATACTTGGCAGGACGTGACTTATAAACAAGGCGAAGGCAAGGATTTTAATTATCGTGTAACGGATTGGGTTCCTTCTTGGACCTCCGCTTTCCGCTTGGATGACCGGAGTTTGTTTCGCTTGGCTTACAACTTACGTTTACGTCGCCCGAATATCAGCTATTTGAATCCTACGGTGTTCGTGTCTGGGACCTCTATCTCGTATGGAAATCCGGGATTGGTATCGGAGAAACATCATCGTCTTTCGGCGTCATACAGTTATTACGGAACGAAATTGAATGTGCAAGCTTCCGTGCTCTGCACCTTGGGAAAAGGGGTGATTGATGAGTATCTGTTCATTGATTCGGCGAATGTGGTGAATAGTACGTATGATAATCTCGTGGACGTGAAAGCAGCGGGAGGAAACCTTTATCTAAGCTATAATCCTTCGCCCCGGACAAGCGTGTCGCTGAACAGCATGTTGCATTATCTGGATTTACGGGCGCAGGAGGGGAATGAGGTTTACGATACGGATGTGCGTAATTCCGGCTTTTGTGGCTCTGCTTTTGTCGATTTCTCGCAGAAGTTTAAGTACGGGTGGCGTTTTGTCCTGTCGGGTGGGTACGTGCGTTCCGAGCCGAATGTGGGGATGGACTCGTACGGCTTTTATTTTTACGGCTTGAGTGTGGTAAAGAGCTTCTTGAAGGATAAATTGACTTGTACGCTCCGGGCGCAAGATTTTCTGGGAGATCATAAGACGATACAGATTAACGAGCGATATCCGGACTTTCATATCCGGCAGACCGAGCGTATGTTTAGTCGTGGTTTCGGCATCGCCATTAGCTACCGGATCGGTGATTTAAAAGCGAGCGTGAAGAAGGCGGGGAGAAGCATAAGGAATGATGATCTGTTGGACGCTAAATAAAGAAGATGGTGTGCCATGATCCACAATATGGCACACCACCTACGGTATCATAACTCATCCAACCATTTCTTGCCGGGCTTTGTGTAAAGCCAAGCTAAGAAGATAGCGGCTAAAATGGTAACAACGAGCATCAACACTGTCAATCCATTTAAATCTTTTATCATGATCATATTATTTTAATATTCTATTTCCAACTCGGGCTAATAGGTAAGTACCTAAAATCCCTATATTTAACATACCCCAATTATTAATGTCGCCGATGTCTTTTGCTAATAGGAGCATTTCTCCTAATACCATCGTCGTAAACATTAATTTAGCCAAGTCAAAAAAGAACTTCCCTAAAGTCTCCCTTCGGACCTTGTCCCGTTCTTTCCTCATTGTCTGTTGTCTCTCCCAATTTCCCATAGTCCCTTGTTTTGGTTAATACTACTGATTATATGCAGGCAAATGTATATATTATCGGCGACCTGCCCAACTTTTTTATGTGGAATCGCTTATTTTCCCTAATTTTGTATCCCTAAAACGGATGAATGTGGAAGAGTATTTGAATCAACTGAATGAGAGCCAGCGGGAAGCGGTGGTTTACAATGAGGGGCCATCCTTGGTCGTGGCCGGGGCTGGCTCCGGTAAGACAAGGGTACTGACCTATAAGATCGCTTATTTATTGCAATTGGGATTGCCTCCCTATAGTATCTTGGCGCTGACCTTTACCAATAAGGCGGCCCGGGAGATGAAAGAGCGTATTGCGGCCATCACCGGTGAGCAAACGGCCCGTCGGCTATGGATGGGAACGTTCCATTCCATCTTCTCCCGTATTTTACGGAACGAGGCGGAGCATATCGGTTATCCTTCCAATTTCACGATTTATGACGCCACTGATTCCAAGAGCTTACTGAAATCCATCATCAAGGAAATGCAATTGGACGATAAGGTGTACCGCCTAGGAATGGTGCAGAGCCGGATCTCCAACGCGAAGAACTCCTTGATAACTTATACGGCCTACGAGCAAAATAAAGAGCTCGTGGAAAGCGATATGAACGCCAAGGTCCCCTTGCTCCGGGAAATCTACAAACGTTACCAGAGCCGTTGCCTGCAAGCGGGAGCGATGGATTTCGACGACTTGTTGCTGCAAACCAATATCCTGTTCCGGGATCATCCGGCCGTCTTGGAGAAATACCGGAACTTCTTCCGGTATGTATTGGTGGATGAGTATCAAGATACGAACTTCGCCCAACACTTGATCGTGCAACGGCTTTGCGAGAGACACGGCCATATCTGCGTGGTAGGGGATGACGCCCAGAGCATCTATTCCTTCCGAGGCGCTAATATAGATAATATCCTGCAATTCAAGAATCTTTATACCGGTTGCCGTATCTTCAAGCTGGAACGGAATTACCGTTCCACCCAGAATATCGTGAACGCTGCCAATAGCTTGATCGACAAGAATACACGTCAGATACCCAAAACGGTCTATTCCGAGAAGGAGGCGGGCAACAAGGTGAGTGTTTTCACCTCGTACTCCGATTATGAGGAGGGCTACACCGTAGCAGCCCGAATCAACGAGATGCACGGGATATTAGGGAAATTCTCGTATGCCGATTTCGCTATCCTGTATCGTACCAACGCCCAGTCCCGTATCTTGGAAGAGGCGTTGCGAAAGCGGGGCATCCCTTACAAGATTTACGGCGGTTTGTCTTTTTACCAGCGGAAAGAGATCAAGGACGTGATCTCTTACTTCCGCATGATCGTGAACCCGCACGACGAGGAGGCCTTGAAGCGAATCATCAATTATCCCACCCGGGGAATCGGGGATACGACGGTAGGTAAGCTTGTCGGTGCCGCTACCGAATACGGGGTAAGTCTATGGACCGTGCTTCAAGCCCCCTTGGAATATTCGCTACCGATAAATAATGGTACAGCTAAGAAACTGAGCGATTTCCGTAGTTTGATTGAAGTTTTCATTGAAGAGAATAAAAAACTCTCCGCAGAGGAATTGGCTACCTTGGTGGTGAAGCGTAGCGGCATCGTTTCCGACCTGTTTCAAGACCGTTCCGTAGAGGGCGTGAGCAAGCAAGAGAACTTGCAGGAGTTGCTGAAAGGTATCGCTGAGTTTTGCGAGATCCGGCGTGAGGAGGGCATGGAGCAAGTCGCCATGTCCGACTTCTTGGCGGAGGTATCCTTGCTCACCGATCAAGATAACGATAAAGAGGAAAACTCCGATAAGGTCACGATGATGACCGTACATGCCGCCAAGGGATTGGAATTCACGAATGTTTTCGTGGTAGGCTTGGAGGAAGACCTATTCCCCTCGTCCCTGTCGAAAGATAACCCGAGAGCGGTAGAGGAGGAGCGTCGTTTGTTCTACGTGGCGATTACCCGTGCGGAGCAAAATTGCGTATTGAGCTATGCGAAGAGCCGCTATCGTAATGGGAAGACGGATATGTGTACGCCCAGCCGTTTCTTGAAGGATATAGACGCTAAGTATCTGGATATGCCTTCGGATGCCGGCGCTTCAGATGCATTCGCCTCGGCCCGTGAACGCTACGGGCGCCCGGCTTTTGCCTCTCCATTCCGGCAACCAAGGGCGGTTGAGGATGATTTCGTGTCGCCGGTGAAGCAAGCGGCACAGCGTCAAGGGCATCTTACGAAGCTAAAAAACACGATGGAATCGTCCTTTTCGGCGGCTCCGGCCACGGATGCCTCTGTTTTGAGGGTGGGCCAGAAGGTCAATCACGACCGTTTCGGCGATGGCGAGATCGTCTCGATGGAAGGTGAGGGAGGTGATGCGAAAGTGACGGTCGCCTTCAAGAATTTCGGAGAAAGGCGACTTTTGCTTAAGTTTGCCAAACTCAGCGTGTTAGGCTAAGTGCGTTTTTGCTCGAATTCATTTTCGAATGCCGAATCGAACACTGCTTTTTGAAGCTAAGTCGTTGGATTTTAATGATTGGCAGAAAAG
>OGPG01001893.1_pt1 | contig 13297 bp, 14 predicted proteins | sample 1552851 | NCBI WGS metagenome assembly OGPG01 (sample SAMEA2579909, study PRJEB22360) | human gut metagenome | biome: human gut; feature: human-associated habitat; material: faeces | place: Denmark | collected 2008/2010 | reverse complement strand
CGTGTGATACCGCTTTTCCGTCCATTTTGATCTTTTTTACTGCATTGGGATGCAGATAAAGATGCAGTTCCTTGCGAACAGATTTTGCAAGAAGCAGAAGACGGGAAATCTTGATTCCGCCGCCTGTACTGCCAGCACAGGCACCACAGAAGGTAAGCAGTACCAGGATCGTTCTGGATACCGCAGGCCACTGGTTAAAATCCGTAGTGGCATAACCGGTGGTGGTGATAATAGAACCAACCTGGAAAAATGCCTGTTGAAGTGCTTCCCACACATTGTCAAACAGATGCCGGACGTTGAAAGTGATCATCAGGGCAGAAGCGATGATCACAAAGAAGTAGCAGCGGACCTCTTCAGATTTCAATGCCTGAGAAAACTTCCTGGTGAGAAGAAGAAAATAGACATTGAAGTTTACGCCAAACAGGATCATAAAGATAGTGATGACGATCTGAATATATAAGCTGTAACTTCCCATACTGTCATTTCTGATACCGAATCCACCGGTACCTGCAGTGCCAAATGCAATACATAATGTATCGAATAAAGGAATATTTCCAATCAGAAGCAGAACGATCTGAAGGAGCGTCATTCCGATATAGATAGAATACAGAATTTTGGCTGTCTGCTGTACTTTGGGCACCAGTTTACTTACAGAAGGTCCCGGGCTCTCTGCCTTCATCAGATTCATATGATAACCGCCTGCAAGTGGCAGCAGGGAGAGCAGAAATACCAGAACGCCCATACCACCGATCCAGTGTGTGAAACTACGCCACATAAGAATACAGTGAGGAAGAACTTCTACATCCGTGAGGATACTGGAACCGGTCGTAGTAAAACCGGAAACAGTTTCAAAAAAAGCATCGATCGGATGCGGAATGGAGTTACTCAGTACAAATGGAACGGATCCAAAGATGCAGAGTGCCAGCCAGCTTAATGCAACAGCAACGCAACCGTCTTTTGTGTAAAATACTTTGTTTTTTGGTTTACGGGCTGTCAGAGGAATACCGACAATGAGGCAGAGTATCATGGAAATCAGGAAAGCAAAGAATTCATGTTCCTGATAAACAAGGGCTGTGATACAGGGAAGCACCATGAAGATTGCCTGAAAGTTACACACCCATCCTACAATATATGCAATTATACGAAAATTCATCGATACACCTCATTTTACGCAAGGATATCGCGAATATCGCGAAGTCCCTTGTGTGTAGTTACAATAATGACATTATCACCAATCTGGATAGAGTCCTGACCTCGTGGAATCCGGACAGTTCCTTCACGGGTAAGGCAGCATACGAGGAGATTGGGCTTGAGATTTAAGTCTGCAAGCGGTATGCCGACAACCGGGGATTCATCACGGATAATAAACTCCAATGCCTCTGCCTGATTATCAAGGACATGATAAAGTGTTTCCACATTACTGCCGATTGTATTCTGCATGGCGCGTACATAACGAAGAATAGAATCAGAGGTGATGTATTTAGGATAAATAACACTTCCGATATCAAGATCATCAATGACATCTTTATATGGAAGACGGTTGACTTTTGCGATCAGCTTTGCCTGTGTCAGGTTCTTGGCCGACAGGGAAAGGAAGATGTTTTCTTCATCCATATTGGTCAGTGTGACGAAAGATTCTACAGTGGAGAGTCCCTCTTCAAGAAGCAGGGAACGGTCAGTGCCATCTCCGCAGATAATCGTTGCATCCGGAAGCATTTCACTGAGTTCCTCGCAGCGGTCTTTATTTTTATCAATAATTTTGACATTGATCTTGAGGTCGGACAAAGTCTTTGCAAGATAGTAGGAAATTGTACCGCCACCAATGATCAGAGTATTTTTGACCTGATGCGTTTTCAGGCCGATTTTTTTGAAAAACTGGGCAGTGTTTTTCGGAGTTGCGATGATAGAAACAAAATCACCATTATGAACCAGATGATCACCACCCGGAATACTTAAGGTCGTTTTGCTTTCGATTGCACAAAAAAGAATATCGCAGCGATACTTGTCTGTAATCTGAGAGATGGACATTCCATCCAGACCAAATTCCGGAAGAACCTTAAACTTCAGAAGCTCTACACGGCCTCTGGAAAATGGATCGATTTTGATTGCGGCTGGGAAACGGAGCAATCGTGAAATTTCTCTGGCAGTTGCCAGTTCAGGATTGATGATCATGGACAGTCCGAGACGCTCTTTGATGAAACTGATCTCTTTGCTGTAGATCGGATTACGTACACGGGCGATGGTCTGACAGTGACCGGTCTTCTGTGCAATAAGGCAGCAGAGCAGGTTCAGCTCATCAGAAGCAGTTACTGCAATCATGATATCGGCGGTCTTTACACCAGCCTCCATCAGTGTATTGATACTGGCACCGTTGCCGACGATTCCCATTGCATCGATATCCTCAGTAAGATCATTGATAACATCAGGATCAGTGTCGATCAGCGTCAAATCTGTATCTTCTTCCTGCAATTGATCCGCAAGGGTGCGTCCAACTTTTCCACACCCAACAATTATAATATGCATGGTTTCCTCCATAAAATAAAGTATATATCTATTATAAGCGTTTTCATTATATCACTCTATATGAGGATTTTAAACATATAAAATAGTTTTTGTGTAAAATTTGTGTTATATTAAAACTACAGTTTTGCAAACAAAAAGAGTATGCTGGTTGTATGCAAAAATAACGAAGGGAGCTTTTTATGAGCACAGTTGATGAAACAGTCAGTAAAGTTGATCAGGGACTGCAGGAAATGGGAATTGGCAGTGTAAAAGAAAGCATTAAAGATATTCTGGATTTTAAACAGTATCTGCAGGATCAGATTCCGGCGGTGACCGGATTTTGCATAAAAGTTATATTATCGATCATTGTATTTTTTGTAGGAAGAAAAATTATCCACTGGCTTCTGAAAATCATGCGGCGTTCGCTGGAACGGGCAAATGTAGATGCAGGTGTTGTGCAGTTTGCATCTTCTGCGGGCAAAGCGATTCTGTATATCCTTCTAATCATCAACATTGCAGTGAGCCTTGGGGTAAAAGAGTCATCAGTAGCGGCTTTACTGGGAACTGCCGGTGTAACAGTTGGTCTGGCACTGCAGGGAGGGCTTGCAAACCTGGCAGGCGGTGTTCTCCTGCTTTTGTTTAAGCCGTTTGTAGTGGGAGATTATATTATTCAGGATCAGTCGAATGGCTGTGAAGGTACGGTTGCAAAGATTGAGATCTGCTATACAACACTTCTCAGTATTGACAACAAGAAAGTTGTAGTTCCGAACGGTACATTGTCCAATAGTACGATCATTAATGTGACGGCGAAAGAGAATCGTAAACTTGAGATCAAAGTAGGAATTTCTTATGAGGCAGATATTCAGAAGGCTAAGACCATTCTGGAAAAAATACTGAAAGACGATCCGGATACAAAGAGTGACAGCCGGGAGATGGTTGTTTTCGTAGATGAACTGGCGGAAAGTGCCGTGATTATGGGGTTGAGAGTGTGGGTTGCCACTGAATCTTACTGGGCAGTAAAATGGCGTCTGAACCAGAAAATAAAAGAAGAATTCGATGCAAATGGAATCGTGATTCCATATAAGCAGATGGAAGTCTATGTACATCAGAAATAGAATGTAAACTATGATACGAGAAAATGTAAACCTTTTTGCGATGATAGGTTGACAATATGGGCACGCTGTGTTAAATTGTTAAAATCAAAACAAAGATCAGATGACAGAAGTCTGTTATCGCGAGGAGGACAAAATGAGTACAGTAGCAGCAACCAGAAGTAAAACTTATGACATTGTATACATTGCCGTTTTTGCAGTAATTATGGCAATCTGTTCCTGGATTTCCATTCCGGCAGCAGTTCCGTTTACATTGCAGACATTTGGTGTTTTTATTGCCGTAGGGATTCTCGGAGGAAAAAGAGGAACACTTTCTGTTCTTGTATTTATCCTTCTCGGAGCCATCGGTGTGCCGGTATTTGCAGGATTTTCCGGTGGAATCGGTGTTCTTGCAGGAACGACCGGTGGGTATATCATCGGATTTCTTTTCTCTGCACTTGTAATGTGGGCAATGGAAAAACTTCCTGGCAAAAAAGCAGTGATGCAGATTGTTTCTATGATCGTAGGACTGATTGTCTGCTATGCATTTGGTACTGCATGGTTTATGATCGTTTACAGCAGAGCAAACGGAGCTGTTGGTCTGGCAACCGTTCTTGGATGGTGCGTGATTCCGTTCATCATTCCGGATATTATCAAAATCGTACTTGCTTATGGACTTTCCAGAAAGCTTCGTAAATTTGTAGCATGATCAGGCTGAGACCTCACCATGGGATGTGTCTGGCGTATTTCGAGGGAAAAGGATACAGTGATGGTTTTACCGGAAATATGCAGCATATGCTGGAAATTCTGGAGAAAGGCGCAGATGTGGAAATGGTAGTTTTCGGTGATGAAATCTGCAAAGCCTGTCCAAATCTTAAACATGGTGTATGTTTAAGTGCAGACCTCGTAGAACATTACGATCGGAAAGTGCTGGAGTATTGTGGATTAAAAGAAAGAGAAAATCTGAGTTTCCGGGATTTTGTGGATAACGTTCAGAAGAACATTATCGAAACCGGGAAACGTGTGGAAATCTGTGGCGGCTGTCAGTGGAATGAGATATGCAGCCGGAAAGAAAGCAGATGGAAATAAGTATGAAATTAGAAACGTGCCATACAGTCAGAGTACTGTGTGGCACGTTTTTGGTACGGCTTTAGCCTGTTCAAAATGTCTTCGCAGCGTGTAGGCATTTTGAACTATAACCCACCTGCTTCGCGGGTGGTGACCATTGTTATACGCAAAAATCACCTTTCCGTACTATATGTGTTAGGACAAGTCACCTTCAAAAGCCAACTAGAATGACCAACATGAAAGAAATCCTCGTTCAAGTCCACAAAAACACCAGTCTCTGATGACCTAACCAGCGGAAGCTGAGATTCTGGTCCATCAAATTTTGAAATTCAGATGACATATATACATGTTACGAAAATCATAGGTAACTAAATTTTGAAATTCAGATGACTCTGACAGAATCTACTAATATTCAAGTCAACTTAATTAACAATTTAGGATGCCTCAGACGAGAGTTAGTGAAATCAAAGGTAACCAACTCCCAAAAAACGGATGACTGAGTCGGCAGTATCTGAGTTCAAAGTCCATAAGTTACTTAAAGCAGATGACTCAAAAGCTCCAACTGGCAAGTCAATCAATAACATTTCTTACATGCGCTGTACCCCATGCTTATTGCCTGACTTATGCTTACCTGGCGCGGACTGTGCATTCCACTGCAGGAAGCGCTGCTGTGATATTTACTTCCGGTAGCCGGAATCCATACATAACCGTTGACACCTGACGAAGAAGCTTGTCCTGAAGACTTTCCGGAGGATTGACCGGAACTTCCGGAACTTTTCTTAGATCTGGCTTTTACGGTTACTTTGCATTTGTATTTGACACCATTTACTTTTGCGGTGATAGTTGCCTTGCCGGTTCTTCTGGCAGTTATTTTTCCTTTTTTATTCACGCTGACAACTGATGGCGCACTGGATGACCAGGTGACTTTACGTGAAGTACCTTTGAGTTTCAGCTGCTTTGATGTCTTAGTATAAACTGATAACCTGGTATTACTCAGTTTAGGCTTTTCTACTTTAATTTTGTAAGTCCATGTTACCTTTGAGGTTTTGGCTGTAACAGTGGCATTTCCCTTTGCTTTTGCAGTAACTTTCCCATTGGAATTTACGGCTGCAACTTTAGGATTGCTGCTTTTGAATGTCATTTTTACAGGTGTTTTGATGGTTGTCTTTTGTCCAACGACCATTACCACTTTTTTCGTCTGATTCTGCAAAGTGTCTGCGGCCTGCACCGGAATTGCGCACATAGACAGGAGCATGACCATTGCCAGAAGCAGGGAAAGTATCTTGGATTTCTTTTTCATGAAACATTCCTCCTTAGTGTATTTTCTTAATTATACTGTAACTGTTCAGTACCTTCACAGTTACGAGTCAAAATGCATTCCAAATCACCTTCGGTGATGGCATTTTGCCTTGTATGTCTCGGGATTTTGGCAGAAAACATGCCAAAACGCCTCGCGGGATACTACCTTCTGAATAGTTACATTATACTACAGATTCTCAATTATGCACACTGACCTTTTTTATTTCATAAAGTATAAGGAAACAACTTTTTTATCAGAAAGGATTATTCATGGAAAATTATCAGATGCGCCGCGGTTGCGGTCGACCATATAATACAACCTGCGGCATGGGAAATCAGAGAGAATTGCCCTGTGCCCGCCGGACAATAACTGGAACGCCGACAGCTTCCGAAAAGGAAATGTATACACACGTTGATCATATGGAACCTGCGATGGCATATGTTCCCTGCCAGAATTTTGCAATGACGTATGATCTGAGCTATGCCCTGAAAGTGGGAACTGTTTTTCCACAGTTATGCAAACCATTTTGCGGAAAGAGAGGTAAACAGAAATGATGTATCGAAATCAGTGCACACCTCGCGAAAACCTGTTGAACCGGATTAATGAAGTAAGCTTTGCAGTCAATGACATCCTGCTTTATCTCGATACCCATCCGAAGTGCAAGGAAGGGTTTGCTTTTTATCAGGAATGTGATAAGGAACGGCAGAAACTCATGAAAGAATATTCGCAGTGTTATGGTCCGCTGACTATTGATGATGCATTGGAGTCCGGCGGGGATACCTGGAAATGGGCAGAACAGCCATTTCCGTGGGAAGTGGAAGGAGGTTGCAGATAATTTATGTGGAATTATGAAAAAAGGCTCCAATACCCGATCAATATAAAGACACCGAATGCAAAACTTGCGCAGTTTATCATGAGTCAGTATGGTGGCCCGGACGGTGAGATCGGTGCGTCCATGCGTTACCTCTCCCAGCGTTTTACAATGCCGAACCGAACAGCGGTTGCTGTCCTGAATGATGTCGGTACGGAAGAACTGGCGCATCTGGAAATGGTTTCCACGATCGTTCATCAGCTTACCCGAGGATTGTCCATGGAGGAAATCGAAAAGAGTGGTTTCGGACCATACTATATTGATCATACGGTTGGTGTGTGGCCGCAGGCTGCCGGAGGAGTTCCATTCAATGCCTGTGAATTCCAGAGCAAAGGAGATCCTGTCACGGATTTGTTTGAAGATCTTGCCGCAGAACAAAAAGCACGTGCAACTTATGACAACATCCTTCGTGTAGTACGTGACATTCCGGAAGTTGCAGATCCTATCCGATTCCTGAGAGCTCGTGAAATCGTGCATTTCCAGCGTTTCGGTGAAGCACTCCGTTCTGTACAGGAACAGCTTGATGAAAAGAATTTCTATGCTTTCAATCCGAGCTTTGACTGCCCGTGCGAAGCATCCTGTAAAAATTCCTGAATCAGAGAATATGCTCATGGCACTGCTTCAATACACAATGCCAAAAATTCAGCTCCCCAATGGCGGGGAGCTGTTTTCACGCTTATACAGATAATTTACTCAATTACATAAGCATTTACGATTTCACCATAATATGCCACATGTGTATCTTTGTTTGAACCGGTAAACAAACTGTCTACATCCTGCGGATAAAATTTTGCTTTGTTTTCTTCGGTCATTGCATTCATATCCTGTGCCTGTTTGTAGACAACTTTACATTCAAGTGTCAATGGAAGTTCTTTTACTCCCGGGACAGAAGTCATTTCCGGCTCTTCATAAGTCAGACCAATTTCTCTTGCTTTATCAATGTCTCTTCCTGATTTGGAACCGCAGAAGCCGAGGATTTTTTTCGCACTGTCATCAATCGGAATGCTGACTGTAAATTCGCCAGTCTTTTCAATGAGACTTCTTGTGAAACGGTTTTCTCTGATAAAGGTAACAAAAATCGGTTTTCCCCATTCGATTCCAACCATTCCCCATGAGATAGTCATGGAATTCACTTTATCATCAGCTTTACCAGTAATGAGTACTCCTGATTTTACCCCTTTCAAAATTTCTCCCATATGTTCATAAACATCTATTGTTTTCTTCATTTTGGCTTTCCTCCTGTTTCATATCAATATTCTTCATCTTAAAATAAAAAAATGAAATTCGCAAGTATTTTATACTTTATCCATTTCACAATCCAATGTATAATAGAAACAATACATATCAAAGGAGTCTTCGTTATGTCTTCAGTAAAAACAAAAAATCTGACACCGCTTTATGCATTTATCCAGGGACTGTACTGGATGAATTTTGCGGCGATCATGGGATATTCCGGATTTTATCTTCTCGGAAGCGGATTTTCCAATACAGAGATCGGCATCATCATTGCGATTGCAGGTATCCTGTCAGCAGTTCTTCAGCCGGTGCTGGCCAGTTATGCAGACCGTCCGGAAAGCCCGTCCCTGAAAAAATTCCTGCAGTTACTGCTGGTGTTGCAGCTGATTCTCGGAATTTCCCTTCTTTTCTGCAAATCAATATTGCTGACCGGAGTTGTTTATGGTTGCGGTGTGACCCTGCTTCAGCTTCTGACTCCGTTTATCAATTCTCTTGGAATGGAAAGTATCAATCAGGGACATAATCTTAATTTTGGTATTGCCCGCGGGATGGGTTCGGTAGCTTATGCAGCACTTTCCTATGTCCTTGGAATTATTACATCACGCACCGGGATTACAGCAGTACCGGTATGCATCATGATTGTTACACTTGTACTGATGGGCTGTCTGGCACTGTTTCCATTTACAAAAAGCAGCTCAGTGCCGACAGGGGACAACAGTAAGAAACCAACATCAAATCCGTTACAATTTTTACGTAAATACAAACGCTTCACAATAGTACTTGTCGGATGTATCCTGATTTATCTCGGACATGTTCTTCTGAACAGTTTTACTTTCCAGATTGTTCAGAGTAAAGGCGGCGGCAGTTCAGAAATGGGAACCGCAACTGCAATTGCAGCAATGTCCGAACTTCCGACCTTATTTCTGTTTGGTTATATGCTGAAAAAAGCGCGTTGTGATATCTGGTTCCGTCTGACAGGTATTTTCTTCACACTGAAATCACTTGGTTCACTGCTTGCACCAAATATGACAGTATTTTACGGTATCCAAATTTTCCAGATGCTGGGATGGGGGCTGATGGCAGCGGCATCGGTCTACTATGTAAATTCCATTATGGATGCAGAAGATGCAATCAAAGGACAGGCATATATCACGATGACTTACACACTTGGCAGTGTAATCGGAGCTTTCCTCGGCGGTGCGCTGATCGATTTCTCCGGTGTCAATACTATGCTCCTGTTTGCAACGATTTCCGCAGCAGTTGGAGCGGTGATTATTTTCTTTAGCGCAGAGAAGACAGCATAGGAAAGGACCCCCCACATGGCAACTCTGACCCTAACTATATTCTGTATTTTGCTTATTATATGTATCGCAACCAATCATTTTATTTTATATGCGCTCTTTGCGGGGCTGGTTTTGTTTAGCTTCTACAGCCGAAAACAGGGCTATACATGGAAATCTATAGGGAAGATGATATTGCAGGGGATCAAAAAAGTCAGAAACATCCTGTTTACATTTATTCTGATCGGGATGCTGACGGCGCTCTGGCGTCAGGCAGGGACGATTCCTGCAATCATCTGTTATACGATTTATCTGATAAAACCATCTACTTTTCTTCTTATGACGTTTCTTTTGAATTGCCTTGTTTCTGTGCTGACGGGGACTTCTTTCGGAACCGCGGCAACGATGGGCGTTGTCTGTGCGACAATCGCGTCAACACTTGGTATCCGTCCGTGGATGGCAGGCGGGGCAATCTTGTCAGGCATTTATTTTGGAGACCGCTGTTCACCGGTATCAACGAGCGCACTTCTTGTCTCTGAACTGACGGGAACCAGTGTTTACCGAAATATCAGAAATATGATACGAAGTGGGGCGGTACCGTTTATCGTGACAGCGCTTATTTATTTCTGTGTCAGCAGGAACCTTCATGGCACAGCAGAAGTGCCGGATCTTGTAAAAATTTTTGGAAACGAATTTCAGATTGGCTGGATCACATTGCTTCCGGCAGTTGTGATTCTGGTATTGTCGGTAATGCAGGCCGGAGTAAAAATTTCGATGATCGCGAGTATTCTTACAGCAATACCGATCTGCATCTGGTTTCAGGGAATTCCGGTAAAAAATCTTTCGATGCTGATTTTGACCGGCTTTCATTCCGCAGATTCTGCGGTGGCATCTATGCTGGATGGTGGAGGAATTTCTTCTATGGTAAAGGTAGGCGCGATAGTCTGCATTTCATCATCCTATTCCGGTATCTTTCAGAAAACCGGTATTCTGGATGGCATTCAAAAAATGGTCATCGCACTTGCAGACAAGACGAAACCATATCTGGCAGTATTTGTGACGGCAGTTCTGACCGGCGTTGTGGCATGTAACCAGACATTGTCGATTATTTTGACGGATCAGTTGTGCAGCAGAACCGAAGCAGATAAAGAAAAATTCGCCAACTATCTGGAGGACAGCGCAGTGGTCATAGCACCGCTTATACCATGGTCAATTGCAGGCGCTGTGCCACTGGCAGCAGTAGGCGCACCGGAGAGCAGCGTACTGTTTGCATTGTTTTTATACCTGCTGCCTCTGTGGGACTTATTGATAAAAAAATAACCGGAACTATTGTAAAGTTAAAAAAATAGTGGTATTCTGTAAGAAATTGAATAATAAACAACAGGTGCAGATGGTGTTTTATAAGACCGTAAGTTAAAAGGGAAACAGGTGTAAGTCCTGTACGATCTCGTCACTGTAATCAGGGAATGTGAAGTCATGCGTGGATGCGCAGTCACTGGGAAACCGGGAAGACGATTTTTACGTGTTGATCTGTAAGTCAGGAAACCTGCCTGCTGTTGGTACGGGGATTTTTTAATTCCGGATCACGAGTAATTGGTTGTACCATAATCCAGAAACTCTTAGCCCGGTGCAGGAGTTTTTTTGTGTAAAAAATACATAAAACTATCCACCGGACTTTTAGCCGTACTTTGTTATTCATTTTAATTTTCATGAAAACCACAAGTACAGGAGGAAACAAACATGAAAAACAAAACTGTAAAAGCACTGGCACTGGCAATGGCTGTAGCAACAGTCACAATGATGGGATCTGCAAGCATTTATGCTTCTGATGACACTGCAGAGGCAGCAACAGAGGAAACAGCAGATACAGAAGAAGACGCAGATGCTGCAGATACAGCAGAAGCATCTGATGATGACCAGAAAGCAGCGGATGAAGTTGCAGCACTGATCGACAAGATCTACGTTCAGGAAAGAAATGACACAACCGACGAAGACTGCAAAGCTGCAAAAGAAGCATGGGACAAACTGACAGATGCTCAGAAAGCACTGGTTGAAGGCGAAGAAGCAAGTCCTGAATATTTCGGTGCAGATACAGGCGATGCATCCAAGGATGATCCGCGTAATCAGGATGAAATTGGTGAGAATGAGCTTCTCGTTGTAAGTTTTGGTACTTCTTTCAATGACAGCCGTGCACAGGATATCAAAGGAATCGAAGACAAACTTCAGGAAGCATATCCGGACTGGTCTGTAAGACGTGCATTTACAGCACAGATTATCATCAACCATGTAGAAGCAAGAGACGATGAAGTAATCGACAATATGGATCAGGCTCTTGACCGCGCAGTTGCAAACGGTGTTAAGAATCTTGTTGTTCAGCCTACACATCTGATGCATGGTGCTGAATACGATGAAATGACCGAAGCAATCGATGGATACAAAGATAAATTCGAATCTGTAGCAATCGCAGAGCCAATGCTTGGTGAAGTAGGCGATGATGCGACTGTTATCAACGATGACAAGAAAGCAGTTGCACAGGCTATCACAGATGAAGCCTGCAAGATCGCAGGATATGACAGCATGGAAGCTGCTGCAGAAGACGGAACAGCATTCGTATTCATGGGACATGGTACTTCACATACAGCAAATGTAACATACGACCAGATGCAGACACAGATGGAAGACCTTGGATTCACAAACGCTTTCATCGGTACTGTAGAAGGTGAGCCGGAAGATACAGAATGCCAGGCTGTTATCGAAAAAGTAAAAGAAGCAGGATTCAAAAAAGTAGTTCTTCGTCCGCTGATGGTTGTTGCCGGTGACCATGCAAACAACGATATGGCCGGTGATGATGACGATTCCTGGAAATCCCAGTTCGAAGCATCCGGTGCTTTTGACAGCATTGACTGCCAGATCGAAGGACTTGGAAGAATCGAAGCAGTAGAAGATCTGTATGTAGAGCATACAAAAGCTGCAATTGATTCCCTTGGAACAGATGCAGAAGCAACAACAGATGATGCTGACGCAGAAGCAACAGACGACACAGCAGCAGATGATGCAGCAGAAACAACAGAAGAAGCTGCAGAATAATAAAATAATACATAATTTGTATCTAAGATAACGGGGGCTGCCCGGGAGGATTCAGGTCCTTCCGGGCATTTCCTGTAAAACAGGAGGATTTTATATTATGAAACGTTCAGTGGCAATGATGGCATGTGTATTAAGTGGAGCACTTATGATCGGCAGTTACAGCCCGGTTTTTGCTGAAGGAGCGAAGGCAGTTTCTGCAAAATCCGCAGAGCAGGAAACTACAGAAGAGACAAAAACAGACGAATCATCAGAAGGTGCCAAAGCAGACGATACTGCAAAAGGTGATGTCCTGGAAGATGGTGTCTACACAGCAGAGTTTGATACCGACAGCTCCATGTTCCATGTAAATGAAGCAAACGACGGAAAAGGTGAACTGACTGTCAAAGATGGAAAGATGACACTGCATGTAAGTCTGGCGTCCAAAAATATTGTAAATCTCTTTGTGGGAGTTTCAGAAGATGCGAAGAAAGACGGCGCAGAACTTCTTGAGCCAACAACAGATACAGTTACATACAGTGATGGAATGACAGAAGAAGTTTATGGATTTGATATTCCGGTACCTGCTATTGACGAAGAGTTTGATCTTGCACTTATTGGCAAGAAGAATAAGTGGTATGATCATAAAGTAAAAGTTACAAATCCTCAGAAAGAGTCTGATGAAGTAGCGGAAAAAACAAAGGATGCGAAAGATACTTCAAAAAAGGCTTCAGAAAAATAGAATACAGAACATAAAAATAAAAGTTCTGTAAATATAATGTGATAATAAAAGCTCCTGTGAGGCTTCGTAATAAAGCGAATCTCGCAGGAGCTTTTTGTATCATATTGTTATTAAAAACAATTGATATTATTTGATTTTAATTTT
>OGPG01001882.1_pt1 | contig 13373 bp, 17 predicted proteins | sample 1552851 | NCBI WGS metagenome assembly OGPG01 (sample SAMEA2579909, study PRJEB22360) | human gut metagenome | biome: human gut; feature: human-associated habitat; material: faeces | place: Denmark | collected 2008/2010 | reverse complement strand
ATGGCACTCCTGAACATTCTTGAATCAGGTGACGAGGTAATAGCAAGCGCAGGTCTTTTTGGCGGAACAATTGATTTGTTTGGAGATCTTGAGCCTTTCGGAATTGTTACACGATATGTCAACAAGGTGACAGCCGAGGAGATTGAACCGCTCATAAGCGAAAAAACAAAAGCAGTCTTTGCCGAGCTTATCGGCAATCCCGGACTTGAAATTGCCGATCTTGACGCTGTATCAGAGCTTGTTCATTCACACGGTGTTCCGCTCATTATCGACAGCACAACGGCAACTCCGTATCTTATTCAGCCGTTTGAACACGGTGCGGACATCGTTGTTCATTCCTCGTCAAAGTACATTAACGGCGGCGGAAATTCAATCAGCGGAATAATCGTTGACAGCGGCAATTTTGAATGGAATACGGAAAGATACAAAGGTCTTGCAGAGTACAAAAAATTCGGTCGGCTTGCATATGTTGCAAAGCTGAGAAACGGTATCTGGCGAAACATAGGCTGTTGCCTTGCACCGTTTAATGCTTTTATGAACTCTGTCGGACTTGAAACACTCGGACTTCGTATGGAGCGTCTTTGTTACAATGCTCTTGAGCTTGCAAAGTTCTTTGAAACACAAAACGGAATCGAAGTCAACTATCCGGCTCTTGAAGCTTCTCCTTATTACAGCCTTTGTCAAAAGCTGTTGAAGGGAAAAGGCGGTGCAATCCTCACAATCAGGGCAGGAAGTAAAGAAAGAGCGTTTAAGCTTATCAACAATTTAAAATATGCAACAAATGCAACAAATATAGGCGACACAAGAACACTTGTAATTCATCCGTCAAGCACAATTTACGCTCACGGAACAGAAGAACAAAAAAGAAACGCAGGCGTGTTTGATGATACAATAAGAATCAGCGTCGGCATTGAGGATATTGAGGATTTAAAGTCTGACTTCAAACAGGCTGTAGACAGTATAAATGTGAATGAATCGGAGGAGTAAGAGAAATGGCAGTTGATTATGCTACGCTTAAAAAGGGCGGCTTTATGCGTCAAAAACAGAAAAATAATTTTTCGCTCAGGCTCAGAGTTGTAGGCGGCAACCTCACAGCTAAACAGCTTGCGAAAATTGCCGAGGTTTCGGAAAACTACGGTGACGGTTATGTTCACCTCACATCAAGACAAAGTGTTGAAATTCCTTTTGTAAAGCTTGATGATGTTGAGGCAGTTAAGGACGCACTTGCCGAGGGCGATGTTGAACCGGGCGTTTGCGGTCCTAGAGTAAGAACAATTACAGCCTGTCAGGGTGAGGCAATCTGTCCCAGCGGTTGTATTGATACATACGCTCTTGCAAAGGAGCTTGACGACAGATATTTTGCAAAGGAACTTCCGCACAAGTTCAAGTTCGGTATAACAGGCTGTCAGAACAACTGTCTTAAAGCCGAGGAAAACGATGTCGGTATCAAGGGCGGAATCAAGGTTTCATGGAAAGAGGACGCTTGTATCGGTTGCGGAGTCTGCGTAAAGGCCTGCCGTCAGGGTGCAATCACTCTTGAGGACGGGAAAATTTCCGTTGACAATTCAAAGTGTAACTACTGCGGCAGATGCTTCAAGGCTTGCCCGACAGATGCGTGGGACACAATTCACGGCTACATTGTTTCATTCGGCGGACTTTTCGGAAACTCAATCAACAAGGGAAAAACAATTATTCCGTTTATCGAAAATAAAGAAAAACTTATGGAAATCTGTGATGCCGCTCTTAACTTCTTTGCAGAAAACGCAAAGCCGAGCGAACGCTTTAAGTTTACAATCGACAGAGTAGGCAGAGAAAAATTTGAACAGAGAATTTTGGAGGTTTACAATGGCTGATTTTGTAATTGACGATACAGTAGATATTACCGATGTGGTATGCCCGACAACTTTTGTAAAGGCAAAGGTTGCCCTTGAAGAACTTGACGAAGGTCAGATCCTTTCAATCAAAATGAATGACGGCGAGCCTGTTCAGAATGTTCCGAGAAGTATCAAGGAAGAGGGACACAAAATTCTCAAGCTCATTGACAACGAGGACGGCACATATGACCTGATTGTTGAAAAGGTTGGTGATTAAATGCCGCAGAGAGTAAGCAAAGACAATTTTCAGAGCGAAGTTCTTTCAGCCGATACACTCGTGCTTGCGGATTTTTATTCCGACAGCTGTATCCCTTGCAAAAGACTTTCACCCATACTCTTTGAGCTTGAAAAAGAGTATGAGGGCAAGCTGAAAATTGCAAAGATAAATGTTAATTTTGATTCCGAGCTTGCGTCGGAATATGAAGTACAGGCGGCACCCACACTCGTTTTCTTCAAAAACGGTGAAGAGAAAGAAAGGCTCAGAGGTGCGGTCAAAAAATCAGAAATAATCGAAGTGACAGAAAAACTTATTAAGGAGTAATCGTTATGACAATCACAGTTGCAGGAAACAAAAAGGAAGTTGCAGACAATCTTACGGTAGCACAGCTCATTATTGACGAGAATGTTGAAACACCCGAGTATGTAACCGTTACAATCAATGACGAATTTGTTAAGAGCGGTACATTTGAAGAAACAACCTTAAAGGACGGCGATGTTGTAGAGTTCCTTTACTTTATGGGAGGCGGTCAGTAATGGCATTTTCAAACGAACAGCTTGAAAGATATTCAAGACACATTATTCTTAAAGAGGTCGGCGCAAAGGGACAGAAAAAGCTCCTTAATGCAAAGGTTCTCATTATCGGTGCAGGCGGACTCGGCGCTCCTGCCGCAATGTATCTTGCCGCCGCAGGTGTAGGCACAATAGGAATTGCAGATGCAGACGAGGTGGATCTCTCAAATCTTCAAAGACAGATTATCCACTCAACACAGGATATCGGCAAGCCTAAGGTTGAGTCGGCAAAGGAAACAATGAAGGCTATCAACCCCGATGTTACCGTAAAGACATACCACACATTTGTTACAAGCGAAAACATACTTGACCTTGTAAAGGAGTATGACTTCATCATTGACGGTACGGATAACTTTCCGGCAAAGTTCCTTATCAACGATGCCTGTGTAATGGCTAAAAAGCCTTTCTCACACGCCGGAATCATCAGATTTAAAGGTCAGCTTATGACCTATGTGCCGGGTGAAGGCCCTTGTTACCGTTGTGTATTCAAGAACCCTCCGCCAAAGGATGCAGTTCCAACCTGTAAGCAGGCAGGTGTTATCGGTGCAATGGGCGGTGTAATCGGCAGCCTACAGGCAATGGAAGCAATCAAGTACATCATCGGTCAGGGCGAGCTGCTCACGGGCTATCTTCTTACATATGACGCACTCAAAATGGAATTTCGCAAGGTAAAACTTCCGAGTGACACACACAATTGCGCAGTCTGCGGTGACCATCCGACAATAATAGAGCTTATCGACTACGAACAGGCAGAATGTGACGGTGTTCATTTATGATAAAACTTAAAAAAAGCGACTTTGAAAAAATACTTGCTCACGCTGTAAAGGAGCTTCCCGATGAGGCTTGCGGTCTTATTGCAGGAACGGTTGAGGGCGGTGACAAGGAGATTAAAAAGGTTTATCTCCTTACAAATATCGACCACTCAAACGAACATTTTTCGCTTGATCCAAAGGAACAGCTTGAGGCAATCAAGGATATGAGAAAGAACGGATTTCTTCCTCTCGGCAACTGGCATTCACATCCCGAATCGCCGTCAAGACCGTCTGAAGAGGACAAAAGACTTGCCTTTGACAGCAAGGCAAGCTATATGATTCTTTCACTTATGGACAGAGAAACCCCCGTTCTCAATTCATTCAAAATTACGGGAGATACAGCAGAAAAGGAAGAATTTGTTATAGAGTAAAGGAGGGAGATTATGTACGACATCGTGATTATCGGCAGCGGCCCCGCAGGACTTTCAGCTGCAATTTATGCACAGCGTGAAAACCTTAAAGCGGTTGTGGTTGAAAAAGAATTTATGGGTACGGGACAGATTGCCGAGAGCGAGAGAGTAGATAATTACCCCGGACTTTACGGTGAAACGGGCTTTGACCTCGGAGAAAAGTTCAGAACTCACGCCGAAAAACTCGGTGCTGAATTTGTTGAGGGAGAGGTTACCGAGGTTGAAAGAGTTAACGGTAACTTCTCCGTAAACATTGACGGCGGTGAAAGTCTTGAAACAAAAACCGTAATCTACGCGGCAGGAACACAGCGCAGAAAGCTTGGTGTAAAAGGCGAAAAGGAATTTTCGGGTAACGGAGTTTCTTATTGTGCGGTGTGTGATGCGGCTTTCTATAAGGATAAAATTACCGTGGTAACAGGCGGCGGTGACACTGCTTTGGGTGACGCACTTCTGCTTTCAAGATTCTGCAAAAAGGTTTATCTAGTTCACAGAAGGGATTCCTTCAGAGCAGGCAGAGCCTTGCAGAACAGGGTGTTTGCCACGGAAAATATTGAAGCTCTTACAAATGCAACGGTATCTGAAATTAACGGAGATACAAAGGTGACTTCGGTCACACTTTTACAAAACGGAGAAGAAAAACAGCTTGATTGCAACGGTGTTTTCGTTGCAGTCGGAAGTGTTCCCGATACAAAACCTCTTGCAAATCTTGTCAAAACCGACAAGTATGGTTACATTATTGCCGATGAAAGCGGAAAAACCTCCGCAGACGGTATTTTTGCAGGCGGTGACATCAGAACAAAAGCACTTCGTCAGGTCGTTACAGCCGTGTCGGACGGTGCAAACTGTGTGATTTCGGCAGAAAAATATCTTGACGAAAAACAATAACGGCAAGGGAGTGAAATCCTATGAAAACAGAAAAAATAAGCACCGATGTCCTCATTATAGGCGGCGGAACGGCAGGCTGTTATGCGGCTCTGACCATTTCCGAAAATTCGGACAAAAAGGTTCTTATCTGTGAAAAAGCACACATCAAAAGAAGCGGTTGTCTTGCCGCAGGTGTAAACGCTCTTAACGCATACATTGTTGAGGGCAGAAAACCGCAGGACTATGTTGACTACGCTAAAAAGGACGCTGACGGGATTGTCAGAGAGGATTTGCTCCTTACCATGTCCGAAAAGCTCAACGAAGTAACCGACAGGCTTGAAAAACTCGGTCTTGTAATTTTAAAGGACGAGAACGGAAAGTATGTTACACGAGGCAACCGAAACCTCAAAATCAACGGTGAAAACATAAAGCCGATTCTTGCACACGCAGTCGAAAAGGCAAAGAATGTAACGGTTCTCAACCGTGTTAATATTTTTGATTACTCGGTAAAGGACAACAAAATCAACGGTGCATTCGGATTCGGCATTGAAAGCGGAATTTTCTACACAATCGAAGCAAAGGCTGTCATAATTGCCACAGGCGGTGCGGCAGGACTTTACAAGCCGGACAACCCCGGATTTTCCCGCCATAAGATGTGGTATCCGCCCTTTAATACAGGTGCAGGCTACGCAATGGGAATCAGAGCCGGTGCAGAGATGACAACCTTTGAAATGCGCTTTATCGCACTCAGATGCAAGGACACAATCGCTCCCACGGGAACTCTTGCACAGGGTGTAGGTGCAAAGCAGATTAATTCACTCGGCGAGGTTTATGAAACAAAGTACGGACTTACAACTTCCGAAAGAGTTTACGGTACGGTAAATGAAAATCAGGAGGGCAGAGGTCCCTGCTACCTCAGAACAGAGGGAATCACAGCCGAGCAGGACGAATCACTTTTAAAAGCCTATCTCAATATGGCGCCTTCGCAGACAATCAAGTGGATTGAAAGCGGAAGAAATCCTTCACGGCAGAATGTTGAAATTGAGGGAACAGAGCCGTACATCGTAGGCGGTCACACGGCAAGCGGTTACTGGGTTGACACAGACCGTGCAACCACAATTGAAGGACTTTTTGCAGGCGGTGATGTTGCAGGCGGTTGTCCGCAGAAGTATGTTACGGGCGCTCTTGCAGAGGGTGAAATTGCAGGGCTTTCGGCAGTTAAGTATATTGACAGCAAAGAAAGCTTTGAGAAAATCAGCGATGAAGATACAAATTATCACCTCAGGGAAACCGAGAAATATCTCACAGACCGCCATTCACTCTACACCACGGAACAGCTTGAAGAGGCAATGCAGACGGTTATGGACAGCTACGCAGGCGGTATAAAAACAAACTACCGTTTCAACGAAAAACAGCTTGACATTGCCGACTGCAAAATCAGACAGCTTGAAACGCTCACAGATGACCTCTATGCAGAAGATTTTCAGGAGCTAATGTATATCTGCGAGCTTAAAGAAAGGCTTACGGTCTGCAAAAGCGTAATTGCTCACCTCAGAGCGAGAAAGGAAACACGCTGGCACAGCTTTGCCGAAAACCTTGACTATCCCGAAAAGGACGACAAAAACTTTAACAAGTATGTTAATTCCCGTCTTGAAAACGGCGAGATAAAAATTATTATTCGTGACCTTGTAACGGGAGGTGAAAAGTATGAGCATAGTAATTGACAAGTCCAGGTGCATAGGCTGCAAAAAGTGTCGCAATGTCTGCCCCGGAAGTCTTATCAAGACTGACGAAAACGGCAAAGCGTACATCAAATATCCCAAGGATTGCTGGGGCTGCACCTCCTGCATAAAAGAATGTCCCGCATATGCAATCAGCTTTTTCCTCGGTTCTGATATTGGCGGTATGGGCAGTAAGGTTCACACCGAAAAGAACGGAGATATTCTCTCGTGGTTAATTGAAAAACCGCATGGCGAGGTCATTAAGATTGATATAAATCAAAAAGAATCAAACAAATACTAAGGAAACACTTTGTAAGTATTTCCGTGAAAAGGAGATAAGGTATGAGTCAGCTTTCACATTTAGATGAGCTTGAAGCAGAAGCTATATACATAATCAGAGAAGTTGCGGCAGAGTGCGAAAAGCCTGTTATGCTCTACTCAATAGGCAAGGACAGCTCGGTTATGCTCCACCTTGCAATGAAGGCGTTTTATCCCGAAAAACCGCCGTTCCCGTTCCTCCACATTGACACAACATGGAAGTTCAAGGATATGATAAAATTCCGTGATGACACCGCAAAAAAGCTCGGAATTGAAATGCTCGTTTACACCAATGAAGAAGGTGTTAAAAAAGGCATCAACCCGTTTGATCACGGTGCGGCTTACACAGATATTATGAAAACACAGGCTCTCAAACAGGCTCTCAACAAATACGGCTTTACTGCGGCATTCGGCGGCGGCAGACGAGATGAGGAAAAGTCAAGAGCCAAGGAAAGAATTTTCTCTTTCAGAAATAAAGCACAGGCATGGGATCCTAAGAACCAGCGCCCCGAGATGTGGAAGCTTTACAACACAAAAATCAATAAGGGCGAAAGCATTCGTGTGTTCCCAATTTCCAACTGGACAGAAAAGGACATATGGCAGTACATTCAGAGAGAAAAAATTGACATCGTTCCGCTTTACTTTGCGGCAAAAAGACCTGTTGTTTACCGTGACGGCAACATTATTATGGTTGATGACGATCGTTTTCCGCTCAAAGAGGGCGAAGTACCCGAATTGAAATCGGTTCGTTTCAGAACACTCGGCTGTTATCCTCTTACAGGCGGCATAGAGTCGACTGCAACAACTCTTGATGAAATTATTGACGAAACCCTCAGCTCCGTTTCTTCGGAGCGTACCTCCAGAGTAATTGACAACGAGGCACAGGGCAGTATGGAACGCAGAAAAAGGGAGGGTTACTTCTGATGAAAGGTTTACTTAAATTTATTACCTGCGGCAGTGTTGATGACGGTAAATCAACACTCATAGGTCACATACTTTATGACGCAAAGCTTATTTATGCCGATCAGGAAAAGGCTCTTGAGCTTGACAGTAAGGTCGGCAGTCGCAGCGGTGACATTGACTATTCGCTTTTGCTTGACGGTCTTATGGCTGAGCGTGAGCAGGGCATCACAATTGATGTTGCTTATCGCTACTTCACAACCGACAACCGCAGTTTTATCGTTGCCGACACACCCGGTCACGAGGAATATACAAGAAACATGGCTGTAGGCGCATCCTTTGCAGACCTCGCAGTTATCCTCATTGACGCATCACAGGGCGTTCTTGTTCAGACAAGACGACACGCAAGAATCTGTAAGCTTATGGGTATAAGACATTTTGTCTTTGCCGTTAATAAGATGGATTTGGTAAAGTACAGCAAGTCACGCTTTGACGAAATCGTAAAGCAGATTGAAGAACTTAAAAACGAGCTTTTACTTGACGATATCTACATCATTCCGCTTTCCGCAACAGAGGGCGACAATGTTACCGTAAAGTCCGAAAACATTCCGTGGTACAACGGTGTTCCTCTGCTTCAGTATCTCGAAACTGTTGATGTTGATTCCTCGGAGGAGGAAGAAGGATTCTATCTTCCTGTTCAGAGAGTTTGCCGTCCCGACCACACATTCAGAGGCTTTCAGGGACAGATTGAGTCGGGCAGTATCAGCGTAGGCGATGAAATCGTAACACTCCCGAGCAATGAAAAGGCTCATGTAAAGCAGATTCTTATGACAGATAAGGATGTTAAAACTGCTTTCAAGGGACAGCCCGTTACAATCACACTTGACAAGGAAGTTGATGTATCCCGTGGCTGTGTAATTACAAAGGACACAAATCTTGCGTCCTATCAGGAGCTTACAGCGTCAATTCTCTGGATGGATGACGAACAGCTTACAGCCGGCAAGGATTACCTTGTAAAGCTTGGCACAAAGACTATTTCGGGTATCGTTTCCGAAATCAAGTACGCTGTTGATGTGAACACAGGCGAGCATATTCCTGCCGATTCACTCACAAAGAACGGAATCGCAGTCTGCACAATTCTGCTTGCAGAGCCGATTGCGGTTGACCTTTTCTCAAAGCATAAAACACTCGGTGAGCTTATTTTGATTGACCGTGTGTCAAATATGACATCAGCCTGCGGTGTTGTTGATTCGGTTGAAGAAAAAGCCGATGATGCAAAAAAGGCGTCATTCGTACTCGGCTCACTTGAGGCAAGAGGTGATATCTTTGAAGAGTTTTTCTACGACACTTCAAGCCTTAATGTTCTCAAATATCAGCCTGTTAAGGAAACCTATACAAAGGGTGACACAATCCCTGTTGAGGGCGAAAGCTATAAGTATCCCGACAGCTTTGATATTATAGTTCTTCGTGACAGCGTTGCCGTAAAGGTTCGTGATTGCAAGATTACCGACATCGTTCCGACATCGGAGTACAGCTACGGCGGTGTTCCTGTTGTAAACGGCAGAGGCTTCGAGGTTCTTGCCGACAGCAACGAAAAAATTCAGCAGTTTCTTTCCGAGTATTCAAATCTTAAAAGCATCAACGATGCAGATTTCTTTGCAAAGTGGGTTAAGTTCGATACCTACAGAAAAATTGCAATTCAAAACAGATAACAGGTTTATTCATTTTAACTCATTCGCAGAGGGCATTGCCATTTGGCAATGTCCTTTGTGATTTTATGACTTTCTTGCCGAAAAACTGACCTTGCTGCCAAATTGTTGCATTTATAATTTTTATTCTGTATAGTGTACTCAACAAGTAAATTTTAAGGAGTGCTTACAAATGAGCAAAACAGCGGCGGTATTAATCACATTTTTTCTCGGTGAACTCGGTGTCCACAGATTTATGACAGGCAAAATCGGAACAGGTGTCATCTGGCTTTTAACTTGCGGTGTTTTCGGTATCGGTTGGCTTGTTGATTTTATTATGGTTCTTACAGGCAAATTCACGGACAAAAACGGAAATGTCTGGGGTGCTAACTAATCTGAAAGGAAGTTACTATGGCATTCGGAGTTAAAACCAAAAACATTAAGACACAAAATCCTTATACGATTGAGAGCTTTTTTGATGCAATCAAAGACAAAGAGTTTACGGCAGGAACTCCGTCACTTACAAAGCATGGAATGGCTACCGTAATAACATTTCCCGCTCTCGACAGTCAGAATCAGGTTTGGATTATGAAGAGCGGTTTCGGCAAGGAAACGCAGAAATTCTCAATTCAAAAGTCCACTCAGGCGGGTATGGACAATGTAGCCAAAAATGCGGCATTGGATTCAATCACAGGCGGGCTTTTCAGCGTTGGCGGAATGGTCAGCGAAAACACAAAAAAGTGTGAAAAACTTGTTGATGCAACCGCAAAAGAACTTTCAGAAATGAATCTGTAACCAAAGTCGGCACGATTTTCGTGTCGATTTTTTCTTGCCAAAAACTGCTTTTAACGGTACAATTAGGTGTGGTGAGATTATGTTTTTTAACGATTATTACAATTCTCCGATTGGCAATATAACTATGGCATCTGACGGTGAGAGCCTTTGCGGTTTGTGGTTTGATGGACAAAAGTACTTTGCGTCAACCGTAAAAGGTGAAACTGAGGATAAAACCCTGCCTGTTTTTGAACAGACAAAAAAGTGGCTTGACATATATTTTTCGGGCAACGAACCCGATTTTATGCCCAAACTTTCGCTTAACGGCTCAGAATTTCGCAAGGCTGTGTGGGATATTCTCTTGACAATTCCCTACGGCTCAGTTATGACCTATGGTGAAATTGCAAAAATTTTGGCAAAACAGCGTGGCGTTGCCAAGATGTCTGCACAGGCGGTCGGTGGTGCTGTGGGTCACAATCCGATTTCGATAATCGTGCCGTGTCACCGTGTTGTCGGGACAAACGGAAACCTTACGGGTTATGCGGGCGGCATAGACAAAAAAATCAGCCTTCTCAAAATTGAAAAGACTGATGTTAAAAAACTTATTCAAAAATTCCCGAAAAGAATTAACTGAAATTATTAATTACCCAACCCGTGGTTATTGCAAGTCTGTCATCCGACAGGCTTGTTTCAATTTTACCGCCGTTTTTTTCGGCAAGATTTTTCAAAGTTTTATACGCAAAGCTGTGGTACAGAACATTGTTCTGTGCCTTTTTTATTTCATTTTCAATCGGAAAGCTTATGCAACAAAAGAGAAAACCAGCTCTTGTTTCTGCTTTTAAGGCGATAATTTGTTTTCCGTTTCCGCAAAATTCCTTTACATTTTCAAACGCAATGTCAATCATATTGTTAAACAAAACGCAGATTTCAAGGTTGTCGGCAGGCACATTTGCAAGCGAACCCTCAAATATGATTTTAATATTTTCATCTGCATTTTTCTGCTTATCGCTTAAAATCGCATCCGTAAGGTCGTTGCCCGTGTTGTACAAAATCTGAAATGAGCTTATAATCTCGCTGTCATACTTTTGCAGAAGAGGGGGAACCTCGTCATACTTTTGACCGCTTATCAGCGACTTTAACCCGATTGACAGGTCATTGTAATCGTGTCTGATTTTTCGCAGTTCATAACCCGAAGTTGTGATGCTCTTGTAGTAATTTATCTGTGCGTTAAGCTGTCTTTCGTAGATGTCATTCTCGTGCATATACTGGCTCTTTTTAATCTGATTGTACAAAAGAATCGGTATTGAAAATGAGAACACCACCGACACAATCATTGTCAAAATTTTAAGTGTAGCCGTTCTGTAATCCGATGACGGAATTATGTAATGTGCCCCGAAGGTCGCCATACTACCGCCGATATAGAGGAAAATCAAAATCATAATTATTGTAGGTTTGGTAATTGACTCAACCACAAGCTTGGTCTTGATTTTCAGAGGACTTGACAGCAGTACAAATATTCCCAAAACAATAAGATTTGAAATAAGTTCAAAGACGGTAGAACTTTGAATGGTTAATTTTATATGTAAAATTGAACATAATAATTGATATATGGTATAGATAAAAAATGTTAATCCCGAAAAGAACAGAGAAGAGAATATCAACATCATCTTTTTGTTGTATCCCAGTGAAATCGGAAGAAATGTCAATGCAACAAAATGCAAAACCGGCAGAATTACATACCGTTGGTCGCTTTTTATAAAGCAGGCAAACGATGCCGTTGAAATTATAAAAATCAATGACAGGACAAAATACAGTTTGTACTTGGTAATAGAGAATATTTTTGAAGTAAAATAGAAAATTGCCACAAGCCCTATTATAAGCTCCGCATAGCTGTAAAATAGCATTAAATTATAACCTCACATAATTTTTTTTAAGAAAATTCATATATGATGTCTGAAACGACTTTTGATAATTTTTGCTGAGAAAAGCCGATTCTCCGTTGCTCAGATACACTGTATCGGAAGAATACGATTTTATATAGTGAAGATTTACCACAAAAGCACGGTGGGTTTTCACAAAACAGTATGCAGGCAACAGCTTTGTAACCCCTGCAAGTGTTTTTGAACAGTGCATAATCTTAAATGAATGTTTGAATACTTTCCGTCGGCTTCAATATAACATATTTCGTTGGAGTTTATTTTTTTTAATTCTTTATTTTGAATGATGGTTATCGGATAATTTGCATCTACAATTTTTATATAATCGTCAATTGCCTTGAAAAATTTTGATTTGTCAATCGGCTTTAAAAGAAATCTGAATGTGTTCACTTCAAATGCGTCAATCATAAAATTCGGATAGGATGTAAGAAAAATTATGGAAGAAAGCACATTTCGCTTTCTCAGCTCTTTTGCAACGGTCAGTCCGTTTGTACTGCCAAGCTGATAATCAAGCACAATTATGTCGTAGTTTTTTTCGGAATTTAAAAGTTCTTCTCCGCTTTCAAATTCATCAATATCAATAGTTATACGATTATCCTTTGCATATTCCAAAAGCAGTTTTTTAATTTCTTCGGTTATATATTTATCATCGTCACATAAAGCCGCAAACACATCTTCACCCTCTTACTCCAAAAATAGAATATCTTGCTCCAGACTGTATTTATTTTGCTCTTTCTATCTGCTATTGTGAATTTAACAACAGAATAAAGGGGGAGCAAAAAGTGTTTGGTACTATCTTCAGATGGATCTTCGGTTGGCTCTAATGCTCAAAAATAAAAGGCAATCATTAGATTGCTTTTTATTTAGAAAAAAAGTTTACTCCCCAAAAACTCCCTTTTACTCCCATTGTGTAATAAATTATAATATTTGTAACTTATGTTGTCAACACGGATTCCGTGGCAAATAAAAAATTTTGACAGATTTTCTTATGATTTATTAACCGCAAAAACTCTTTACTCCTTAAAACAATGATTTTACTCCAATTGGTATTGAAATTAGTACAAGATTTGTTAAAATAACTATGTCATATTGTGACGAATTTTGTAGTTGCAAAATGACACAATAAACTGCAGTTTAAAATCAATTAAGAATAAGGGGTAAATTAAGTGAAAAAAATCAAAAATTTATTAAAGAAAACAGTTGTTCCAGCCTTTTTAGTTGTATTTTGTATGACTTTTATGGCAGGTCCCGTATATGCTGCGCGGGGTTCGTACAAATTTAGCACT